>Ga0209653_1000005_pt1 | contig 269994 bp, 233 predicted proteins | sample SaaInl6LU_22_DNA_FD_184644 | JGI IMG/M metagenome (GOLD analysis project Ga0209653, IMG submission 184644) | Marine microbial communities from expanding oxygen minimum zones in the Saanich Inlet - ESP_116LU_22_DNA (SPAdes) (version 2) | ecosystem: Environmental > Aquatic > Marine > Intertidal... | reverse complement strand
CTGTTATCTTTTTCAAAAGTTTTTTTCCTATTAGGTTTCCAAGAGTTGCACCAATTCCCAAGCTAATTCCATACAACCAAAGGTTACCACTTAAAACACCAAACATAGTGTAGCCATAAATTTGCGCTGCGCCCATAATAAAAGAATTCATGGCTTTGGTTGCAATCATTTCTTCCTTATTAATTTTTGCGTTTAAGTAAAAAGGATTCGCAACTGGTCCCATACCACCAACAAATGTTCCTACAACAGAAATTACAAAACCCAAAATACTAAAATGCCAAAGTTGAGTTGTAAATTGTTTCCTTTTACGTTTACGAATAAATTGGATAAAAGAACCGATAAGAAATAGTGCTATTGCTAATTGTAGATAAAATAGCTTGACTTTACTAAATAAAAAAGCAGTTAAACAAGCGCCTATCAAAGCCGTCGGAGCGTAGTACACTACAATTTTCCAGTTTATTTCTTTCCAAAATAAGATTACGCGAGAAGGTCTACCAATCAAATTACCCAGATTCACAAGAGGAGGAGTAGCAGCAGTTCCTACCATAAAATTTAAAATAGGTATCATAAGCAAGGCTCCACCACCGCCTCCTATAGTAGAAAAAGCAAAGGCAATAGTACCTAAAAGCAATAAAAAACCAAGTATCAGATAGTTTATTTCATCTACATTTATCATCTTTCAAAATTACAAAAGATGTATAGATTAAATTGTAATGTGCTCTACACACCAAATGACTCAATTATTCGTTTTACATTAGCGTAAATGATTAGAAGAGCTCTGATATATTGTTTTGTTATTTGTTTTATTTTAATAAAAAACAATTTATATGCTCAAACTTCTAATTATAGAAGTTACTCAATTGCATACACTTCAGATACGCTTCTAATAGATACTTTAAGTATTAATAGAAAATCTTTTAAAGTTGTCTGTGGTACTTTAGAATTACAAGACGATGTTTATTACCTAGATGCTATAAGTGCAAAGCTTAAACTGTTTACCACTTGTTCAGATTCGTTGAGATTAGAGTATCGTGTTTTTGATATGATGTTTGATGGCGAATTCAAAAGAAAGGATACCACACTTATTTTTAAGAATAACTTAGAGCAAAGAAATAGTTTCTTATACTCAGCTGTTAATAAGCGAACTGATTTTTTTGGAAGTAGCATACAAAAATCAGGTAGCATATCTCGCGGAATTTCTTTTGGAAACAACCAAGATTTATCGGTAAATTCTTCTTTAAATTTACAATTGGCAGGAGATATTGCGCCAAATCTTAAACTTCTTGCGTCGGTATCTGATGATAATATTCCAATTCAACCAGATGGTAACACGAACAAATTACAAGAGTTTGATCAAATATTTATTCAAATTTATAATGAAAAGTTTAAAGTAATTGCCGGAGATTTCTGGTTGGAAAATCCAACAGGACATTTTTTAACATACAGAAAAAGAGCGCAAGGCTTATTCAGTCAATACGCATTTAGCAACAAAGAAAATACCAATTGGATTATTCAAGGCGCAGGAGCATTATCTAAAGGAAAGTTTGCACGTAATGTAATTCAAGGTACAGAATCAAATCAAGGTCCGTATAGGTTAAGAGGAAATGAAAACGAACCATTTATTATTGTTTTAGGTGGAACTGAGCGTGTTTACTTAGACGGCAAACTTTTAGAAAGAGGTCAAGAATATGATTATACAATAAACTACAATACTTCTGAGGTAACATTTACTACGCGTAATCTAATTACGAAAGACAGCAGGGTGGTGGTTGAATTTCAATATTCAGATCAAAACTATGCACGTTCTTTATTTCAAGCAAGTGCCAATTACAAAAGCGATAAATTAGATTATTGGTTCAATGTTTATTCAGAACAAGATGCTAAAAATCAAAGCTTACAGCAAGATTTATCCTTAGCAGATAAAAAGCTGCTTTCTGAAGTTGGAGACAGTGTATTACAGGCAAGAGTAAACAGCATTGATAGTGTGGGTTATAATGAACAACAAGTCTTGTACAAATTAGAAAATGTAAATGGTTATGATAGTGTTTTAATCTATTCGGTTCATCCAGATTCTGCAATTTATAGAGCCGTTTTTACGCAAGTAGGCCCTAATGAGGGTAATTATATCTTTGATCGTTTTACTGCGGTGGGTAGAGTATATAAATGGGTAGAGCCAATTGCTGGTATTCCACAAGGTAACTTTATACCCGCTCAGCTCTTGCTATCGCCAAAGAGAAGAAGAATGATTAGTAGTGGAGTTAATTACCGTTTTGCAGAAAATTTTGTTTTAACAACAGAGGTTTCTACTACCAATAATGATCAAAATACATTTTCCAGGAAAGATAAGAATAACGATAATGCTTTTGGTAACAGAACCCGTTTAACTGGAGAAATAAAGTTAGGAAAAACAGATAGTTCTTTATGGAGTTTTATTACGGATACAGAAATTGAATATAGAACCGCCTTTTTTAGCGAAATTGAGCGCTACAGAACAGTAGAGTTTGATAGGGATTGGAACATTAGAGATAAAACGTTTGTTGGACAACAATTTTTGGCACAAACCGAAGCCAGTTTTAAACACAAGCAAAAAGGTAACATTAGCACGCAAGCACAATCATTTAATCTAGGAAGCGCTTATGCCGGAAGACGTGCGTGTTTTTCTGGAAACTGGCGCGGAGAGAATGGATTCTCTGCTAACTGGGAATCGAGTTATCTAAATGCAAAGACAATCACTGAGCAAAATACTTATCTGAGACATAAAATTGATATAAATCAAAATTTGGGATTTATTAAGGTTGGTTTTGTTGATGATCACGAATTAAATCAATTTGTTACTTCTGATATTTTGTTTACCAATTCCTATCAATGGTATGATTGGAAGGCCTACATTAAACAGGGAGATTCCGTTGCAAATGGCTTTAGTTTATTTTATAGAGAAAGATATGATAACAAAAGTGATAGTTTACGTTTGAAGAGTGCAGCGATTGCAAAACATTTTGGTGCGTCTTATGATTGGATCAGTAATAAGTTCATTAAACTAAATGTATTAGGAAGCTACAGAACGCTAGAAATTAAAGACAGCACTCTAATCAATCAAACCCCAGAAAATACGGTAATAGGAAGGGCAGATTATTCGCTTAAGCTATGGAAAGGAGCTTTAACCAATACAACGTTCTATGAAATTGGCTCTGGTTTAGAGTTGCGAAAAGAATTCTTGTATTTTCAAGTAAATTCAGGTCAGGGTGTATATACGTGGATAGATTATAATGGAGATGGAGTGAAAGACTTAAATGAGTTTGAAGTTGCACAATTTGCCGATCAAGCAGATTACATTCGAATATTCACACCGAGTAACGAGTATGTTAAAACTTTTAGCAATGAGTTTAATCAATCTATATTCTGGAAACCCGAGCGCATTTGGTCAAATAAAACAGGGGTTTTAAATGTACTTGCTCGTTTTTCTAATCAAACGCGTTTTAGAATTACCCGCAAAACAGGAGAAGCTGTGGTGGAGAATTATAACCCATTTAGAGGAGAAATTGCAGATACTAGTCTCATTTCGTCTTCTTCTAGCATTAGGAATACGCTCTTTTTTAATCGAATTAATGCTATTTTCGGATTGGATTACGTGTTTCAAAACGCTGCCTCAAAAACACTCTTAGCAAATGGTTTTGATGCCAGAAATACAGCCTTTAATCAAGTTAATTTACGTTGGAATATTGCCAAAAAATTTACGCTTAAAGCTACACTAGAAAATGGGAATAAAGAAGTATTGGCAGATTATACATCAGGTAGAAATTATGCCATTTCTTATTTAGAAGCCATACCAAGCTTTATTTACCAGCCCAGTACGAATTTTAGAGTGAGCGTTGAAGGTAGGTTTACAACAAAAGAAAATAGTGTTGAGTTTGGTGGGGAAAATACCAATTTAACCGATTTAGGTGTTTTGTTCAAGTATAATCAAGCAGAAAAAGGTTCGTTACTCGGCGGATTTAATGCCATAAACATTCAGTTTGATGGTGCTGAGAATAATGCTGTTGCTTTTGAAATGTTAGAATCTTTGAGGCCAGGTATTAATTATACGTGGAACTTAGGTTATCAGCGCACCATTTCCAAAAGTTTACAATTAAGCTTACAATATTACGGCAGAAAATCTGAAGGAAACAGAACAATTCATGCCGGAGGATTGGAAGTTCGTGCCTTCTTTTAAAAAGGTAATGTCTTAATCCAACCTAACATTTCTTGTAAAACCAAAGTAGAAATTGTTTCCTGTAGTACACCGTATTCTAAGACAGTGCAAGTTTCACACGTTTGAAAAAGGTGATTTAAACCGGAGTATTCTTTTACAAATAAATTTGTTTTAGGCGCATATCTTTTAAATCCTTTTAGGTTTTCTTTTGCAGCTACCTGAATATCTTTTTCACCGTTTATGGCAAATACATAACCATTGTAATCCTTCAAATATGGTTTGGCTTCAAACGTTAAAAACTCTTTACCATATGCATTGGCGAGTTGCTTACTTAAGTTTAAAGCGTAGTTTTTTGCAGTAATTTGAGATTTGATCGTTTCGCTTGCTTTTTCGTAGTGCTTCATTAATTTTTCTTTAAGCATGCGCTTTGCAGAACTGTAGTTCTCTGCTTTTCTTATTACTTTGTATAAAATAGAGATGCCTTTTTTTGTCCATTTTGCGTCAGACTTATTGCTGCGCTTAAGGGTTATATCATAATTCTGCTGAGCTAGAACTTTATAACCAGAGGTACCAGCAGCAGCTAAAAAAAGAAGAAAATCAATTTCTTTTCTTTCAGACAGAACTAAACTGTGCATACCTCCTTCAGAGTGACCTAAAATTCCTACCGGATGATTAGGATATAGGGATTTGACGTGGATCAAAGCAGCTTCTAAATCGGTAGAAAAATCATAGATCGAAGATCCTTCAAAATTTCCTTCAGATTCTCCGGTTCCTCTGTCATCAAAACGTAAAACACCAATTCCGTTAGAAGAGAGATAGTCTGCAATTATTAAAAATGGCTGATGTCCCATCAATTGTTCGTTTCTATCTTGTGGCCCGCTACCACTGGCTAAAATTACGATAGGAAAGACACGGTTTGAGTCTTTAGGAACGGTTAGAGTACCTGCCAGTTTGAAATTTTGTATGCTATTCTCAAAAAAGATGTCTTTTACAGCGTAGCTGAAAGGTGGAACCGGTTCTTGAGGACGTTTAATGTCTAGTTTCTCAGGTTTGTTTCTGTAGAAAGAGAGCGGAGCTTTATAAATACCTTGTTCAAAAGTTCCTGAAATACTATCTGAAGTAAGGTTTCCTTGATAACTTATTTCTAAGCGTGATACCGAAAAACGTATAGAATTGCCTTCTAGTAGAAAAGTATCTAGTTCTACTGGGTATTTGTTTTCTCCTCTGATATCAACTAAAACACAGTTCTTAAAGTTTTCTGTAATGTTTAGTTCTAAGGATATATTCTGACCAGCAACCAATAAATTACCGAACCAAAGTCCTTTTATGTTCTGGGTAAATCCAGTAAATGTAATTAGGATAATTACTGCTGTTAGTATATTTCTCATATCACGAAATTAAAACTAATTTTTAATGTGTTACACTACTATTTCGAACATTGATGGATTTATATAATAATGAAAATAAGAAGCGCGTATCGGGCTGCTTTTCCTAAAGTCATAAGACCCAAGGTGCTCCAAATAGGTGTTTTAAATAGGCCTAAAACAAGCAAGATTAAATCACCTATAAAAGGTAAGAAACCAAAAAAAGCAATATATTTCCCTCTTCTTTTGAAAGCATTTTCGATCTGTGTGAGTCGTTTATCCGTTAAACCTAATGGCTTAAACCAAGCTGTTTTTCCTAAAGACCCAATAAAATAGTTAGTTGCTCCTCCCAACGAATTTCCTACTGTTGCTATTATTAGGCAGGTAGATGGGTTAAAACCATTGCCTATGAATAGTACTACCACTAGTTCTGAAGAGAAGGGTAAAACTGTTGCAGATAAAAAAGTTACCAGAAATAACCCTAGCCAACCAAGTGCGATCCATTCCATAGTACGATTTAGAATGTTTTGTCTTTTAAAAATGGAATACTTTCTCTAACGTGATTAAGGGTATCCGCATTTAACTCTCCAACGAGCACTACTTCTTCATTAGAAGTACATTCTACTTCTCCTAAGGCGTTAATTAGAGCAGAATCTCCGCTATAATTAAATTCTTTTCCGTCTATACCAACCCTATTGACACCAATCACATAGCACTGATTTTCTATTGCTCTTGCTTTTAGCAAGGTTTTCCAGTGTTCCTTTCTTTTTTCAGGCCAATTGGCAACATAGATTAAAGTATCGTATTCAAATTTACTAGACTCAACCTTGTTTCTACAGTTTTCTGGAAAACGTAAATCGTAGCAGACCTGTAAATTTATGCGCCAGCCTTTGTATTGGACAATTTTATTTTCTCGTCCTGCTGCATAGTGCTTATCTTCTTTTGCTAGTGTAAACAATTGCCTTTTATCGTAGTGGTGAAGTATTCCATTTGGCTCAATGAAGACCATTCGGTTGTAATACTTTCCATTTTCTTCTATAATTAAGGATGTAGTAATTGCACAATTCTTAGTGTTGGCAAGCTGACGTAACCAAGCTATGCTTTCCGATGTGAAAAAAGATTCGGCTAGTTTTTGAGGTTGCATAGAAAAACCCGTAGAAAACATTTCAGGTAAGACCAGCAAATCTACCTTTTCAGATGAGTTAATTAGTCTTTGATAATTGTCAAAATTAGCCTTTTTATTTTCCCAAATTTGATTGGCTTGTACAAGTCCTACCTTTAAATTTTGCATAATAAATTAGTTGCTTGTATTAGTGTTTCTTCTTTTTTGGCATAACAAAAACGTATTGTTTTGTTGTCTTGCTTGTTGGTATTAAATACTGATGTTGGGATAACTGCTACGCCCTTTTCGGTGGTTAACCATTTAGAAAAAGCTATATCGTCAAGGTCTGCTATTTTCGCATATTTTGCGGTTACAAAGTAGGAGCCATAACTTGGCAATAATTCGAATTTAGAGCTTTGCATTCTTTCCACAAAGAAATCGCGTTTTTCTTTGTAGAAACTACCAAGCTTACTTAAATCTGCTTGTGGTAAATATGTTGCGAGTGCTATTTGACAAACACTGTTTACGCAAAAAACTAAATATTGATGTACTTTTTTTATTTCTACCATTATCTCTTTGGGTGCAACAACGTAGCCAATTTTCCAACCGGTTACATGAAAGGTTTTTCCAAAAGAAGAAGTAATTATGCTTCTGTCTTTTAGTTTTTCTCTAGTGTGTGCAGAAATATGTGGTTTTTCAAAGTGGATAAATTCATACACTTCGTCAGATAAGAGAAATACGTCTGGGAAACGATCTAAAATTGTTTCTAGCGCTAAAATATCTTGCTCTTCAAATACTTTTCCGCTTGGGTTATGCGGATTATTGGTAATAATCATCCTAGTTTTTGAAGAAAAGGCAGCGTTAACCTTATTCCAATCTACGTTAAAGTTTTCATCTAAATTAACATGCACGGGTTTACCTCCAGCTAGTTTTACAGCAGGCGCATAGCAATCGTAAGACGGGTCTAAAATAACTACTTCATCTCCTTTTTTAATTAGAGCTTGAATGGCAGTGAAAATAGCTTGTGTGGCTCCCGCAGTAATTAAGAGTTCATGGTTTTCATCTACCTCTCTGTCATAGTGAAGTAAAATTTTGTCTTTTACTGCCTTCAATAATGGAGGGTATCCAGCCATAGGAACATATTGATGAACATTCTCTTTGCCTATTTTATTAAATGTTTCTTGTAGTTGCTGAGCAATAGGAAAATTTGGAAAACCTTGTGAGAGGTTAATAGCATTGTGTTCCGTGGCGAGTTGCGACATCACAGTAAAAATAGTTGTACCCAATTGAGGTAGCTTAGAGTCTATCTGCATCATATTCCAAATATAAAGAATTGAAGTAAGGTCGGCAAGCTACATTTGCCTTGTTTGAGAAGAAATAATATCTACTGGATTGTAACTGTAAAATAAAAGACAGTTTTGTGTTAGGGTTCAATTCTTATCTTCTATATTTGAATTAAAATCCGCAATATGTTACGTGTAATTATTTTTACTTTACTGGTTTTACCTAGCTTTTTGAAGGCTCAAAAAGCACCTTTTATTCCTAATAATGCTCAGTTTGTGCTTTCTATCTCTGGAGAAGATATTTTAAAAGATGTTCCATTAGAAGAAATGGAGAAATACGAATTTATGGCAGAAGTCTCAAAAGAGTTGTTCAGAGATGCATCTAAATCTATATCAGAATTTGGGTTTGACTTAAACGGTCAATTTTATTTCTTTGGTGGTGATTTACCTAGCTATAACTTTTTTGGTTTTTCTATAGATGTAGCGGATATGAATAAACTCATAGACAACATGAAATTGAATGCAGAAGCTGCAATAAAACTGCGAACAGAAGGGTTTTATTTTAATAATTCTATGTTAACGGCTATCCGTAATAATCAAATGCTTTTTGTGGTTACAGATTTACATTATTACAAAGTAAATGATTATGTAGACAGTATTTATTACGCCAATGGGTGGATGGATGAGAGTAGGTATTACAACGATTATTATTATGAAGAACAGTTTAGTGATGAACTGGACCAAAGGGTAGAAGAAGCTGAGGCTGCTGTAGATGAAGAAATGGAGGATTTTATTCCTCCTGCACATGAAGTAGAATATGAGGAATTTGAAATTGTAGAAGAACAAGCTATCTACGAAGCACCACCAGCGACGATGCCTAAATTGGAAGAAAGTATTAATGAGCAGGTGGATAGGGTGTATGAGATTGAGAACTTGGAAGAGGTAGAAGAAATTGTTGAAAGTGAACCAACTTTTCCGAGTAAATATACCTTTAGAGATAGCGTAGAAACAGCGTGGATAAGACAAGAAAACGACAAGGTTTTAGCAGATTTTTTAAGTGATAATTCGTTATTCAAGCATGATGAAAAGATGCAAAAAGCATTTAGCAATGGTGATCAGGCGGTTTTTTTCTTTGATGCGTCAAAATTTTACACGAATTCGTATGAACTTGAGAGAGAGTTAAAATACAACCCTATTGTAGATAAGAATTCATCTATTTTTAAAGATCAATGGTATCATGCGGTTGCAAATTTTACAGAAACAGGTATTCATGCAGAGTTAGATATGAATGGTCACACCGAAATTATTGAGGTTGTGGATGAATTGGGTAACAGTAAAATGGATAAAGAAATGCTGAAGTACATTCCCGATGATAATATGGGATTTGTAATAGGCAACGCCTCTTACCAGAATGCATACGAACGCTTTAAGTCAATTTACCTACCTAAACTTGAAAATAGCAGTGAGAAACGCTTGCAATTGGGCTCAGCAATCTGGTATACGTGGGATAGAATGATGAATAAAGACGTTTTATTTGAGCTTTATTCTGGTAGAATGTTTATGACCTTTAATGGTTTTAAAGAATTACCAACACAAAAAATTTCATACGAATATGATGAAGTTAATTTTGAATATAAGGAGGTAATAACAGAATCTAAAGAAGTATTACCCGTTTTTACATTAGGAATTTCTACTGAAGAAACAGAAATAGCACTTAAATACCTTGAGGTGCTAAGTAAAACAGAGCAACAATATGTTCAAAAAAAAGACGGTTATTACGTAATAACCTCAAATGAGTTTAACATTCCCATTTATGTGTATGTGTACAACAATTTATTTATTGCATCAAATGACTTAACAGTTGTTTTAAACTCAAAAAATGGACTAGGATCTAATAGGTTAAAAGGAGACGCTAAGAAACGAGCGAAAAAAACCAATATGCTTTATGCAGAGGTAGATTATGCAAAATTACTACAGTCTATTCCAAGAGAGTATATTGGAAGAAGAGATTTTGAGATGTTTCAAACAATGGCAGGAAAAGTAGGTAAGATGGAAATGTCTTTTGATGAGGTAAAGCAAAACTTGCTTAAAATGAAAGTAAATTATACATTCAATGGCGACTATCAAAATGGGGGTTATTATATGTTAGATTTAATTAATACGCTTTATCTAAAGGCAACACGTTAAATGCTTAAGCTTGTTTTTGTAAGTTTTGGATTACTCTTGTTCATTGGTTGTAAATGGAATGCTGAAAAACCTTTTACTCCAATTGAGAATAGATTAGTAGCCGATGAATGTGTAGGTTATGTTCTTCTAGACTCTATAGACCAGCAATTGAAAACATCAACACTTTCATCGATTTCTCCTTGGCTTAACATGTTCAGTATTCGTGCCTTTCTATTAAATTCAGGAATTAAGAATACAAGAGTTTATTTTTCAGCAAACCTTGAAAGTCAGTCAGCTCGAGCATTTGTTCAAATTTCTGATACTGTACTATTTGATACGCGTTTAGCTGAGCTTACCGAAATATACCAACTCAGAAAAGAAAACATTGCTAAAGAAAACGTTATTTGTTTAGATAGGTTTAACATGAAAGCGGTTCGGGTAGATAGTGTATTGATATTTACCTATAACTTGTTAATAGAAGATGAGTTGCTTGCTTTTAAAGAACAGAATTACTTTGATACTGCGTGGACAGAAGTGATACAAAAGAAGGGTCAACCATTTTATTCTAAATTACAAAACCAAAAGTTAACAGATTTTTCTATCGAAAATATAAGTGCTACTGCAAAAGTAGATAGTTCATTGCACGTATCAGTTCTTATTAATAAGTTACCTCAATTTCCATTTCAGTTTGCTCCGGCGTTTCGCACATTTTCTAGTACTGAATCTACTTTTAGTGTAGACTTATTGTTAGAGAAACAACAGTTAAATAGGCATAATAAATGGCGTAATTATTTAGCCACCTTAGGTCGGAAGATAGGCTTTCCTACCACTCATTTTTTTGATGCTTGGGAGGGAGAGTTTCACTTTGCTAAAGGAGGAGTTGATATTGAGAGAAACATAGAGATAGTTACTGTTTTAGATGAAAACTTTAATACAGTTGAACGAAAAAAAATAAAAGAAACCCAGGTAGAAGCATTGCAACTAATGTTCAATTTAAATTCAACCCAAGATGCATTGTTTCTTGAGATGAAGGAAACTGGTTTTTTAAATAAGGAAAAGGATAGATACAATTTTTTTATTGCTCCACCTTTGTCTCTTCTGAAAGTTCAAAATATACATAGTTTTTATTCAGGTAGTAAAGTTCCAACACTTAGTTCTGTTAAAACAAATAGAGTTCTTGCCTTAAAAACAGAAAAAGGTACACTAACAATTAACCTTGTTTTAGATAATGAGTTTCAAAGCGTTTACGAAGTTTTGGTTGATATAAAATCCGGACTTATAAATGAGTTGAGCGATTTGAGTTTGACTAGATAAACCATTAGCGGATAATAGTAACTGTTCCTTTAAAGCTTCTCGCATTATCATTAAGTACATCTTTTGCTTGAATCGTCCATACATATGTTCCGTCGCGCACAATTTCACCGTTGTATGTTCCATCCCATTCGCCGTTTGGGTCATTACTTAACCAAACTGTTTCTCCCCATCTATTGTATACGATAAGTTCAAAATCATACACGTCTATACCTTCAAGAAAAACACGCCAACGTTGATTAAATTCATCGCCGTCTGGTGTAAATGTATTGGGTGCGTAAAGAAGTACTTCAGGATATACCGTAACTATCCTTGTTATGGTGTCTGTACACCCAAATTCACTGTAAGCAATCAATTGTACGCTATAATCCCCTGTTTGTCCGTCAGGGAAAAGGGTAGTTGGGTTTTCTAAACTAGAAATGCTAGGTTCACCTTGGTTCATATTCCATAAATAGCTGCTTGCATCTGTAGATTGATTAATGAAGTTTGCAGTAGTATTAAACATTAAAATAGGTGAAGGAGTCCAAGTAAACTCAGCAGTTGGAATCGGTACTACATTAAGTGCATTGTTAAAATTAGTTGTTACCGTGCAGCCTTCGGCAGAGGTCACACTCATTTGTAAGCCGTAATTACCAGCCATAAATATTCCTGCCTCGATACTATCCGTAGTAAAATTGTTCGTGATTGTTTCAATGTTCCAAATCACACTAGCACTGTTTAATGATGTGTTTGTTATTTCAAAACGTGCGGGTTCGCATAAATTATTTTCTGTTACACTATAACTTGGTAGTGGAGTTGGGTTTTGAAATACGTTTTGGTTGAGTATAAAGGCGTTAGATTCACACGCATCGGTTATCGTTACCATGTAGTTACCGGGTTCATTTCCGTTTATATTTTGATTAAAGTTAATTCCTAAATTTCCATTTGGACCAGTCCAATTTACCGTGTACGGAGCTAAACCGCCAGTGATATTATTTACGAATAAATCCGCATTTTCATATTCGCACAGACTTAATGGAGCACTTATGTCGGCATTTAAAGGATCAAGTACGCTCACATTAATGGTTTCTGAGTTAGAAATACAACCGTTTTCATTCTCAGCATATACAGTATATGTTGTATTACTGGTTGGAGAAGTAGTTTGTATGTTAGCTAAATTGGTTGTCATATTCCAATAGAAATCAAATGTATTTCCTCCACTTGCTGTTGCGCTTAAGGTTGCGGTGCCATTTTGGCAAATAATTGTATCATTACTTACGTTTATTTGAACGGCTGTACCTTGATTAAGCACAACAAACTCACATGTTTCACAATTATTAATTGTTCTGGAGCAGACTTGATAAGTACCGTCTGCTAATCCATTAAAAAGGTTATTGGCTTGCCAATTTATTCCGCCATCAATAGAGAATTCAGTAGCATCTGCATTTAAAATTTCTATTTCTCCATCCAATACGCCTAAACATGTCGGGTCTATTGTGTTTACTATTTGAACTGGATTTTCTACGCTTACAGAAATAGTATCTGTTGCTGTACAAACAGGCCCAAAAGTAATGTCATCTAAAGCAAAATCATTACCAGCGTTTACCGTATTTTGATTTAATATGCATAGTTCGGCAGTTGTTGCTGATCCAGAATTCCATGTGTTACTGAATTGTTGCCAGTTACAACCTGTGGTTCCTGTGCTAAAGATGGGTCCAATTGAAGTGCCGTTTACAAAAAGTTGAAGTTGTGGAACATTAGGATCATTTAATGCATTGGTTACCCAAGCAGAAAACAAGTAAACAGTATTAGGTGTAACGGTAACGGTTTGGCACCAAACTTCTGTGTTTGGGGTAGATGACCCGTTTACTACCATCATGTTTCCATTGCCGGGTCCATGATCAGAGCAAAAACTAAAGTTATTATGTGATAATGAAGGAGAAGTAGAAATATCGTACTGACCGGTATTACTTAATAATCCCCAAGCTCCTCCAGTACCAGGTACATAATCCGTGCTAAAGTCTACCGCACCATTTTCAAATCCAGAGTTTAGAATTATGTTTCCGCCGGTTCCGTTTACGGTTAGCGCATAAACTCCACTATTGGTGATGGTTCTGAAAGATTGAGTAGAATTATTTTCCCATAAATATGAGTTGTAGGTCGACCCAAAATTAAAAATTACTTGCTCTCCTTGGCAAATTGTAGTATCGTTTCCTAAGCCTAAAACTGGAAAATTAGCAGCAGTACATTGTGCCATTGCATACGACGAGTATATAGCAAGAATAAGAAGGGTTATTTTTTTCATACACATGTATAATTACAACGTATTAAGCTAATTGCAGTTGCTCTTGGCCGTTAAATTACTAAAATTGGTAACTAAATCCAAGTTGAGAACCTGTGAAATTTAGCTTTACTCTTTCTAGCACAGGATCTAAGGATTTTGTTCTTCTTGAGGAATGTATGAGTAGAGCAGTTAAGTCAAATAAGAATAAAAAACTACCTTGTAAAATAAGGCTATTTCCAAAGCCTTGAAATCTATTAAAGTTCTGTGTTGAATTATTTGCATGTGCTTTAAATAGAAAACCACTTGTGATATATGCTACATCTAAAGCTGTGTTAAATAAGAATATTTTTTCTGTTTTTGTTTGTGCAAAATACAGTTGTGCAAAGTCTTTGTATTTTGTAGATGCTTTTCTTGCTTTGAAATATCCGGGTATTGCGAGTGCAAGGTTAACTCCGCTCCACATTACATTCATTTGATGAAAATATTTTGATTCATCTTCGGTTTTGCTCCATCCATATATTCCTACTGCTGTATTGGCTAAAGACCAAGTTCCTAGAGTTAACATGAGTTTCTGATCTACCTTACTTTTCGATTGGTTAAATTGAACCACTGTTTGAGCATAAAAAGCGCTGTATAAAAAAAGAACGATTAAGAAGATTATTGTTTTCATCTTAGGTTAAACACCAAATAAGAACTAATTGTTTTTTAGCCTTGTTCGTGTAAGTCGATTTTTGTATAAAATAAAAAACCCCGTACGCTAAAAAGTGTACAGGGTTCGTTATTTATTGAATTACTTGCTTATCGCGTCCAACCAAATTTTTCTTCAAATTTAGCGTAAACATAGTCTTGAACACTAACGTTTGATATGCGATCAACTACTTCATTTATGAATGCTTGCGTCATCATTTGTTGAGCGCTCTTTTTCTTTATTCCTCTTGCTTGCAGGTAAAAAATAGCTTGCTCATCTAGCTGTCCAATTGTACATCCGTGAGAACACTTTACGTCATCTGCATATATTTCTAACTCTGGTTTAGAGTTTATTTCTGCATCATTAGATAATAAAACATTACCATTTGCTTGGAAAGCTTCTATCTTCTGAGAATCTTGTCTAACAATAACTTTTCCATTGAATACGGCTTTTGACTTATCGTCCATTACTCCTTTGTACATTTCATCTGATATACAATTGGGTTGTAAATGATCTACGAAAGTATGATTATCAACAAGTTGGTTTTCTTTTGTGAGATAGATTCCGTTTAGGGCTGTGTGACAGTTTTCGCCGTCTACTAAAATATTCAATCCATTTCTAACCAACAATCCTCCTATGGTTACTGTATTAATCTCAAACCTACTGTCTTTTTCTTGAACGATGTTTTCTGTTGAAACATGAAAAAAGTCTAGATTCTCTTCTTGTATTTTATGAATTTTTAAACTTGCATTAACTCCAACAGCAGCTTCCATTACCACGTTAGAAAAGCAGTTAGTTGTATCCATAGTGTGATGAGAAGTAATAACTTCTAGCTCTGCACTTTGGTCTACATCAAAAAAGTGTCTTGTGTTTGCAATAACACCATTTCCTGTACTTACATGAATGATGTGTATTGGAGTTTGCGAAACTGTATTTTTTTCAGCTCTAACGTATATACCGCCAGTGTAATAACCTTTATTGATTAAAGAGAAGACATTTTCGTCGATACTATCTAGTTTGTCGAGATAATCCTCCATATCTGCGTTTTCAATTGCAGTAATGGTTAACCCTTCGGGTAATGCCTGTAAACTTGACTGTTTTTCGTCGTAATAACCGTTTACAAATACCAGTCTGTGCACATTCTCTTCTCCAATTTTGAGCTTAGAAACGTCAGCCTGTGCTTTTTGCTGTGTAAATTGTTGTTTTGTTATACGGGTAACTCGTGTATATTTCCAATCTTCAACGCGTGTTGTTGGAAAGTCCATACCGCCTAAGGCATCAATTGCCATTTGACGAAAGCTTGAACAATCTTTACCTTTCTCTAATTTCTCTACAAATTGTAGTACTTTATTTTCTTGTGCAATTTCCATAGGAATTATGCTTTTTCGTTGATCCAATCGTACCCTTTTTCTTCTAATTCTAAAGCTAATTCTTTAGGACCAGTTTTAACAATTTTTCCGTCTGCTAAAACGTGAACAAAATCAGGAACGATATAGTCTAGAAGTCTTTGATAATGCGTAATTACAATAATCGCATTGTTTTCATTTCTCAGTTTATTAACTCCACCTGCAACAATTCTTAAGGCATCAATGTCTAAACCAGAGTCTGTTTCGTCTAAAACGGCTAATTTTGGCTCTAACATTGCCATTTGGAATATCTCGTTTCTTTTCTTTTCTCCACCTGAAAAACCTTCGTTTACAGATCTAGAAGTAAGTTTAGAATCGAGTTCAACTAACTTAGATTTATCGCGAACCATGCCCATGAAATCTTTAGCAGAAACAGGATCTTCACCTCTGTATTCTTTTATTTCGTTAATTGCTGTTCTAAGAAAATTAACATTTGAAACTCCTGGGATTTCTACCGGATATTGAAAAGCAAGAAATAACCCTTCTCCTGCTCGTTCTTCGGTTTCTAGCTCAAGCAAGTCTTTACCGTCAAAGTCTACAGAACCTGCAGTTACTTCATAACCGTCTTTACCTGCTAATACCGAAGCCAATGTTGATTTACCTGCTCCATTCGGTCCCATAATCGCATGGATTTCTCCTGCTTTTACTTCTAAATTCAATCCTTTAAGGATTTGTTTCGTTTCCACTTCTGCGTGGAGGTTTTCTATTTTTAACATCGTTAACTATGTTTCTTATTTTATGTTTTCCCTTTTGGTAAAGGGACTTAGGATATAGCGATTGTATAGAATGCTTAATCGTCTTTTCCTTAATTCACTTTTTGTTTGTGCTAATGAAAAGTTGTCTAATTTTCATTAATAACAGTATTAATTTTTAGCTACAGTCTATTGCCATACGCTGTTTATCCTACAGAATTTTCTAAAGACAACGCTAATAATTTTTGTGCTTCAACGGCAAATTCCATCGGGAGTTGGTTTAAAACTTCTTTACAATATCCATTTACGATTAAGCTAATTGCTTTTTCTTCTGGAATTCCCCTTTGTAAGCAGTAAAAAATTTGGTCTTCTCCAATTTTAGAAGTGGTTGCTTCGTGTTCAATTTTTGCAGAAGGGTTTTTACACTCTATATACGGGAAAGTATGTGCTCCAGATGTGTCAGTCATTAAAAGCGAATCACACTGAGAAAAATTTCTAGCGTTATCAGCATTTTTATGGATTTGTACTAATCCTCTGTATGAGTTATGCGAATTTCCGGCAGAAATTCCTTTTGAAATGATAGTACTCTTTGTGTTTTTACCTAAGTGTATCATTTTCGTTCCTGTATCTGCCATTTGTCTATTATTTGTAACGGCTACAGAGTAAAACTCTCCGGTAGAGTTGTCACCTTTTAAGATACAAGATGGATACTTCCAAGTAATTGCGGAGCCAGTTTCTACCTGAGTCCAAGATATTTTTGAACCTGTATGGCAGATTCCTCTTTTGGTTACAAAATTGAAAATTCCACCTTTTCCGTCTTTGTCGCCCGGATACCAGTTTTGTACCGTAGAATATTTTATTTCTGCATTATCGAGTGCAACAAGTTCTACCACCGCAGCATGCAGTTGGTTTTCATCTCTTTGTGGTGCTGTGCATCCTTCTAAGTAAGAAACATAAGCACCTTCATCGGCAACAAGCAAGGTTCTTTCAAATTGTCCGGTTCCCGACTCATTTATTCTAAAGTAGGTAGATAGTTCCATTGGGCATCTCACTCCTTTAGGTATGTAGCAGAAAGAGCCATCTGTAAAAACGGCACTGTTTAAGGCTGCATAGAAGTTATCAGAAGGCGGTACTACCGTTCCCATATATTTCTGTACAAGTTCTGGATGCTCGGTTACTGCTTCTGAAAACGAGCAGAAGATGATTCCTTTCTCAGCCAATGTTTTCTTAAACGAAGTTGCTACTGAAACAGAATCCATAACAAAATCTACAGCAGTTTCTGTACCGGTTAAACGTTTTTGTTCTTCCATAGAAATCCCCAATTTTTTCATGGTTTCTTTCATTTCAGGCTCAACATCATCCCAAGATTCATATTTCTTTTTAGATTTTGGCGCAGCGTAATAGGTGATGTCTTGAAAATCTGGCTTTTCGTATTGGATGTGAGCCCACTCAGGTTCTACCATCTTTTGCCAAGCTCTAAAAGCATCTAGTCTATACTTCAGAAGCCATTCTGGCTCTTCTTTTTTAGCAGAAATAAAACGAATTATATCTTCATTAAGCCCTTTTGGAGCTCTATCTGATTCAATATTCGTAGTAAAACCGAATTTATATTCTTGGTTTTCTAAGTCTACTTTTAATTCTTCTTCTGTATAACTCATGTTATAATTTGAAATTTGAAATTAGAGTTTCGAAAAGTATTTCTCTGTCTCTTTTTCTAGTTTAATATTTTCGGCAAAGGTTTTAGAAAACGTCTTGCCTATATTTTCAGATTTCTTTAAGTATTGAACAAATCCTGTTATTTGTTTAGCTGTATTTTCGTCATTTTAAGAATTGAAACCAATTGCCTTATAATGAAAATGATTCTCCGCACCCGCAGGTTCTTCCAGCATTAGGATTTGTAAACGTAAATCCCTTGCCGTTTAATCCGCCAGAAAAATCCAATATTGTTCCTACGAGATATAAAAAGCTTTTTTTATCAACTACCACTTTAATACCGTTGTCTTCAAAAGTTTTATCTCCTTCTTCTTCCTTGTTGTCAAATTTCAGTTGGTACATTAGCCCTGAGCATCCTCCACCTTCAACACCAACACGGATAAAATATCCGTCTTGCCCTTCTTCAGCCATAAGTTTAAGCGCTTGGTTTTTGGCTTGTTCTGTTACTGTTATCATGTTAATTACTCTTTTATTTTCTTTATGGCTTTATTTAGATTAAATTTAAATAGAACCAAATTTTAATGCAAAAATACCGAATTTGTGGTATTGAACCAATAGTTTTTTTTGTTTATTTCGGTGAATTGTAATTTGAACACATTTTATAGCATTTTAGTTCCATTCTCTGTAAGTTGTTTGGTCTAGTAAAAAGAATTTGCAAAAACGAAATAGATTAGACACTGTTTGTGCCGGATACGATAAAAAATGAATTAATTTTGTGGTACTTTAAATGCGTTATGACAAAAAAGGAACTAGAAAACACAATTGTAGATGTTTTAAAAACAATTCATGATCCAGAGATTCCTGTGGATATCTATGAATTAGGTTTAATATATGAAGTTAAAATAGACAAAGAGAATAACGTTTTCATTGATATGACTTTAACTTCTCCTAATTGTCCGGTTGCAGAGTCTATGCCAAAAGAGGTAGAAGATAAAGTTGCAGCTATAGAACAGGTTAAGTCCAGCAAAGTGGAAATTGTTTTTGATCCACCTTGGGATAAAGACATGATGAGCGAAGAAGCGAAGTTAGAATTAGGATTTTTATAAGGTGAAAGGATGTTTAGACAAACATCCTTTTTTTATTTCTAATTCATAATCACTTTTCTGTATCTTAAATTAATTTTTAGTGGAAGCTGATATTCTTTTAATTCCCAAACTTGTGTAAAATGTGTAGAACTCAGTTCTAATAGTTCTGATTGTTTTTCCTGATTTCCGGCTTTCAAAGTGAGGCTTTTACTGTCTGGCGAAACTGAGAAATATCCTGACTGGGAGGTTAAATCTTCGGCAAAACCTGAGAAAGAAGATTCGTATGTTCCGTCAGCATTAAAAATATAACTCCCCTTAGAAAAGTTACTTAGCTTTTCAATGTAATTATCTACTTCGTTTTTCATACTTTCAGGAAGAAACTGAGATAGGGCTCCAACTCCAGACGGATCTATTTCATATGAATCATACTGCCAAATTCCTACAAGTTGATCTTCTGGCGAACTGCAAGAATGTAACAAACCAAGGCTTAAAATAAAAATTAATAGGGTAAAGCGTGTCATTTCGTTAATTTTGTTCAGGATTAAAATTAATGGAATTAATTGATGCTATGGACGAAATCATAAATAAAGTTGCAGATAGTGGTTTAAAAACGTTGGATTTAGCCAACTTTAAACCGAAGACAGATATTGTTGTTTTTGATATTAAAGATTTTCTTTGGCAAGAATTAATTTTGAAAGAAAAAGAATTCAGAGCTGCTCTAAAAGACTTTCACTGGGAAAACCTTGAAAAAAAGGCCGTTGCCGTTTTGTGTTCAACAGATGCAATTGTGCCAACTTGGGCGTATATGTTGGTTGTATCTTATTTACAATCTAGAGATATACAACATTTAGTAGGTACCAAAGATGAGCTTGCTAAGGAGCTGATTAAACTGGAGATTGAAAAGTTAACTAGAGATGAATTTGTAGACGAACGCATTATTGTTAAAGGTTGCGCTGATATTGCAGTTCCTAATTTTGCTATGAGTTATTTAGTTACTTATCTGCAGCCTGTGGTAAAGTCTTTAATGTATGGAGAGCCTTGCTCAACTGTGCCAATTTATAAAAAGCCAAAAGTGAAATAGCAGTATTAAGCTTCTATACCTTTAGCGGTTAGTTGTTTTTGTTTCATTTCTCTAAAGAGCATTTCGAGTATGGGCAATACGCGATGAGCAGATTTTAAGTTGTCGTGGAGTACAATAATATCTCCCGCCTTTATTTGATTTATTTTTTTTTCAATTGTTTTTAAAGAAACAGCATGGTACCAATCATAGGTAAGAAAGGTCCACATGATTATTTTATTGGTTTTTGCTATTTCTTTACCCATTTTAGGCCATAATCGTCCATAAGGTGGCCGAAAGAGTGTAGAAGAGGTTGCTTGATTTCCAAGCTTCAAGCTCCTGCTATAGTTTTCTTTAGTTGTTTTAAAGGCATGAGAATGAAAATGTGTATGGTTACCAATAACATGTCCTTCTCGCTTAATTCTTTCAAAAATTTCTGGGTATCTAAGCACATTTTCTCCTACGCAAAAAAAAGTTGCTTTTGCTTGTTTCTCTTTTAAAAAGTCAAGAATTTTCGGAGTTACTTCTGGTATAGGTCCATCGTCAAAAGTCAAATATACAAACGGTTCTTTTACAGAAAAACTCCACGTTCTCTCTGGGTAAACCCATTTAAGAAAGCGTGGAGTTTTAAATAAATACATGTTATTTTTATTCTTCTAATGCTGGATATCCAAGTCGTAATTGTTCAATGGCCTTGTACGTCATTTCAAAAGCCTTAGCTTCTCTTCTTGCTTCGTTTCTTTCTTTTGAACTAGCGCTTTGAGCGTTTTCAATTGTTTTAATTATTTCAGGTACAACAATGGTACTTAATCGCTGCTCCATACCAATCGCTCTAACGGCTATATCTCTACTCTCGTCATACGAATAAACCACACCAATAACATTTAAAAGGTTGTTAGCAAAAGAAAAGAAGTCGGTCTGGTTTCTGTAAGCAATTCGTTTATCCGAGTTTTCATAATATCTCAAATAGGTTTCTAGTTGATCTAGATATTCGCTTGCTAACTTTTCGCCCAATTCGATATCATTAGCTTCGTAAAGCATGAAAATAAAGTTGGCAATAGAACCATCTTCTGCTATTCTTCCAATTGGTTTTTTAGTTGCTCTTCCGTTTTCCATTACGTTTAGCTCTAAAACTTGACCCTCTCTTGGTTCTCCCATATCCAGTACAGAACTGATAGGCAAGACAGTTAGTGCTTTTTTAATTACTAGGCTTACGCTGTCTTTATATTTCGTAACTTCTTGCTTTAGACTATTATTTTGTGCGGTTAATGAGTCTTTGATACGTGCTTTATTTTCTACTTCAGCGTTTTCTAGTCGACTTAGCATCATTTCATTTTGCCTGATTTTACTACTTAAATCTCTATCTGCTTTTGCTAAATAGCTATATGCTAAATCATTAAATCCGCTTCTAAATTGACTTGTATGTCTGCGTACATAGTAATCGGCTAATGCTCCATCTTGTAAGTTTCCGTAACCATATACTTCTGTCATATTTTTGAAGGTTTCGGTTCTTGCTCTATCCGAAGAAACTTCTAATTTAAGTGGAGAAAGTACACTTACTAATCCAACAGAAACGATTCTGTTTTTTGCATAAAGAGCTTTAGCTACATCAGAGCCTCCAGCAGAAGAGAAATAAGTTCCTCTTTTCCAGTCATTATTAGCCAAAATATCCATCATCATCACCTCTTCACGAGATAAACCTTGAACATCAGACCTAAACATTCTGCCAGCTCTAAAATCAAATCGAATTTCTTTTTCACAATTTATAATATCTGATTTATCAATAACACCAGAAGCTACGGCATTTTCTGCTTCAACAGGAAGAATAAAACCTTTTGAAGGGAAGAAACGCATTTTACTACCACCTTGTCTGTCTAGTGCATTGGCTTCATCTCTAACAAATTCCATTGCCAAATCTATAGGAAGGAAATCCCAAGTGGTTAACCAACTTTCTCTGGCTTGGTTGAGTGATGTATAGATTTGTTGGTTTCCTTCTAACTGTCCATTCTGAACAAGCTTAAATACTTGATCCATCACTTTTACGGTAGCATTATAGTCATCTACTGTTCCGTTTGAAATAGGTTGATTAAGTTGTTCAATTAAAACAGGAATTACCCCTGCAATTTTAACATCTTTCGCCTTCATTGCTTGAAGTGCAGAAGCAAGACCTTTTCTCACATTTGATAGGGCTGCATTGTAAGCGTTTTGGTTATTTTCAATTTTAGCTTTTACAATTTTGTTTACAGATTCTAGATTGGTTCTCGCCAAAATATCGAGATAATTACCAAAAACAACATAGTCTGTATTTCCAGCACCCATCAAGATTTGTTCTTCTGTAAACTTAATCGGTAATGGGTCAGAATCGTAAGCTTTCATCTTCATTTGATTGGTATACCAATCTGTTTGCATTAAAGATAGGTTGGCAACACGCACGTCGGTTTTCACACCTTCAACCTCTTGCAAATACCAAAGTGGGAAAGTATCGTTATCTCCATTGGTATAAAGAATACTATTTTCAGCACAACCCGCTAGGTAATTGTAGGCTAAATCTCTGGCAGATGTTCTTTCACTTCTGTCATGATCATCCCAACCTTGAACTCCTAGTATGATCGGCGCAATTAATCCAAGTGCCGTGGCAATAAAAGCTCCTGTTGTTTTTGAACGAATTGCTTTCTTGAGGAATCCCATTAATAAAAGTGAGCCACAAGCAATTACAACGATTAAAATACCTGAAATAAGTACCGCACTTTCTTGTGTGAAAATATAACCTATGAAAGATAAACCAAGAACGGCTAAAGCTCCGGTTCCTAGTTTTTTATAATCTTCGGTTGTAAATGAACGGTACGCTTCAAATAACCCGTAAACGCCTAATCCTATCCAAATGGCAAAGGCGTAAAACGAAGCTGCATAAGCATAATCTCTTTCTCTGGGTTCATAAGGTTTTTGATTCAAATAGATTACAATTGCAAAACCTGTAAACAAGAAGAGTAGAAGCACTACAAATGCATCTTTGGGTGCTTTCAAGAAGTGAAAAAACAAACCAATTAGTCCCAAAATAAGTGGGATAAAATAGAAACTATTGTTACTTGGATTATTGGAAGAAGCAAAAAATTCATTTTCTCCCATTGCTCCCAGTCGGGTTTCATCAATAAAGTCAAATCCAGATTTATAGTTTCCTCTAAACTCTGATCTACCATGACCTTGAATATCATTTTGTCTTCCTGCAAAGTTCCACATAAAGTACCTCCAATACATCCAACCAAACTGGTAATCAACCATGTATTGAATGTTGTTGCCAAAAGTAGGTAAAGGTCGGTCATCACTACCGCGCATGTTTTTTGGAACTTTCCTATTTTCATCATAGCCAGACCAATATTTGTATCCTTCTATTCGATTGGCATCATTACTCCAGTACATTCTAGGTAAAAATGTATTTTGAGCATAGGTAGGAACTTGATTTTTTCTTGTGTTTTTATTGGTTTCGAAATATTTTTCGGTAATGGTGTAGGCACTGTTAGATTTAGCGAATGCTTTCGCGTCTTTTTCTAATTTAAATGATTTAACTTCACTTCCACCGGTGCTTACTACAACATATCTTCTGTCGTAAAAAGGCGATCTATCCTTATACTTGCTAGCATTTCCATCTACTTCAAAATTGGTTTTAGAATTCCAGTATTGACCATATGAAATAGGCCAAGAACCATATTGTTCACGTTTTAAATAAGCATGTAAGGTTACTAAGTTCTCTGGGTTATTTTCGTCTAGAGGTGTGTTGGCATTAGAACGAATAACAATAGTTGCAAAAGAGCCGTACCCAATGAATAGAACAATTAAGCCTAAAATAGCTGAGTTAGCATATCTAAATCCTTTTTTTCTTGTCCAAATTAAACCAAGGCTTAAAACAGCTATAAGCAGGATGAAGAATGTTGTTGCTCCAACCATAAATCCTGTACCGAGGTTGTTTACAAAAAAGACTTCCATTGCTGAGGCTAAAGCAATTGTTCCAGGAATTACTCCATTTTGGATAAACGCAAGTACAACAACTCCAATGATTCCGGTTACAAAAAATTGTGTCGTGTTGATTTTTGGTTTATAGTTGAACATAATTACATAGGCCATACACGGCAATACAAGTAATCCTAAAAGGTGAACCCCAATAGCTAGTCCAAATAAAAACATAATGAAAATCATCCAGCGCATAGGTCTCAATTCACCGTTTAATTCACCGTGTTTAATAGCAGTAGTTTCTTCGTCCCATTTTAATAAAGCCCAAAATATTACAGCTGTGAATAAAGAAGACATGGCGTAAACTTCTCCCTCTACGGCAGAAAACCAAAAAGACTCTGTGAATGTATAGGCCATAGCGCCTACAAAACCACTTCCTAGTATTGCAATCATCTGACCTTTAGACATTTTTCTTGCATCATCGCTAGACTGACCCGGTTCTGGTTTAAAAGCAATTTTCTTTCCTAGCATAGTGATGGTCCAGAACATAAAAAGGATGCTAAATGAACTGGATAGGGCAGACATACGGTTGATCCATAAAGCTACATCGGCTGTATCAGCAAAGAAAGAAAACAATCTACCAAAAAGCATAAATAAAGGTGCTCCTGGAGGGTGACCAACTTCTAATTTATAGGCAGCAGTAATGTACTCTCCACAATCCCATAGAGATACAGTGTCTTCTATTGTAATAAAATAAACGATTGTAGCAATCAAAAACGCCAACCAACCTAAGGAAATATTCAGTTTTTTGTAATTCATACTTTTTATATAAGTCTTGCGAATTTAAAACTTTTAGGTGGACAAGGGTTAACATAAAAACTAAAAAATGCTAAAAGCTTAATTTTTAAGTAACTATTTTCTGTTTTTTAAATCTTCTTTACTTTTTTTAAATAATCTATTTGGAGAAAAGAATTTTATATATATCTTTGCCACCGCAAATGTCCCATGGTGTAACTGGCAACACGTCGGTTTTTGGTACCGAAGAGTCTAGGTTCGAGCCCTAGTGGGACAACTCAAAAAAGAAGAAACCCCTTGTGATTCAATTAATTGCAAGGGGTTATTTTTTGCCTCGTAAGAATAAGCGTAAGAATTTTGATATTTAAGTCCCTTTATTTTCATTTGAAAAGTTAATATACGAAAAAAGGAGCCATTGGCTCCCTTTTGGATATCCTTTTGCTGGGAAAGTTTCTGTTTTGGTTCTACCACTTTCTAGTGTTGTTGTAGATTTTATCGTCTAGAAGGTCATTCTCATAATACCTTTTTCTGTTACCTAAACGAAACCCAATTTTAACTGCTCTAATCCTTCTAGTGGATTTCTAAAACTACCACTAACCGAAACACCACTAATTTTACCAATCATGTCTTCGATGAGTAATCGAGTTGTATCGTCATCGTCAATTATGAAACAATTCATGTTGTTTAAATTAAGAGTTACGTAATTGTAAATATAGAAACACTAATTACTTTAAGAGCATAAAGTGACATTAATATATATCATTATAATCAATCGGACAGAAGGTGAATTGTTTTCAGTACTTTTCATTAACTTAGCGAAAAACGAAAGTATGAAAAAGATAATAGTGAGTTTAATGATGTTTACATTGATCTTAGCGTCATGCAGTGGAGAACAACAATCAGCAGAAACAGTTGTAGAGAATAATAAGGTTGAGAACTGTTACTATGAGTATAGTCCAGCAGATAGTAAGTTAGATTGGACGGCTTTTAAGTTTTTAAGAAAAGCTCCTGTTGGAGGAACATTTACAACGTTGTCTGTTACTGGAGGAGATAAAGCAGGAGATAAAATGGGATTAATTGAAAATTTGTCTTTTTCAATACCCGTAGAAACAGTTGAAACAAAAAATTCAGATAGAAATAAAAAAATAGACTCTTTGTTTTTTGGTTCATTTACCATTCCTGAAATGATTACTGGAGAAGTTATAAGTTTAGGAGACAACGGAAAAGCAATAATTGCAATTTCAATGAATGGAATCACAAATGAAGTAGAAGGTGACTATACTTTTGAGGATGCAACGTTTACATACAAAACAAATATTGATGTAATGAATTGGAACGCTGAAGAAGGTTTAACCGCTTTAAATGTTGCTTGCGAAGATCTCCACACAGATATTGAGAATGGAGATACAGAATCAAAACTATGGTCTGACGTGGACATTATGTTCTCTACGACTTTAAAAAAGAAATGCGAATAGGCTTTAGAAATAGATAAAACTAATGGTCGGTATTTTATTTAATACCGACCATTTTTATTTTCTTCAAAAAGAAATAATATTTTTGCTAATTCTGAGTTATAGTATTCTACGTTTATGAGCATAAAGAGAAGATTGAATAGCATAATTGTCATATCCATGTTTTTGGTTCTGGCTATTTCTTGCTCTACAGAAAAGAATACATTTGTTAACCGTACCTATCACAATACTACCGCACGATTTAATGGGTATTTTAATGCTACTGAGTTAGTAAGGATAGGTCTAGAATCTTATCGAAAAGGGAATAAAGAAGACTATTATTCTATTTTACCAATTGAAGAACTCCCAAATAAAGAAGAAGCTGTAAGTCTCTATCCCGCTATGGATACTGCTATTGCCAAATGCTCGGAGGTTATTTCTAAGCACAGTATGCCTACAATGGAAAAACTTTCAAAAAAGAAAGAGGAATACTGTAAGTGGATTGATGAAAATTGGATGCTAATTGGTAAGTCGGAATACTACAAAGGCAGATACGTTGAGGCTTATGACAATTTTGAGTTTGTTAAGAAGTTTTATAGAAACAATCCTTCTACTCATGCAGCGCTGCTCTGGATGGCAAAGTGCGATATTCAGATGGGAGACTTTACCAAGGCAAATATTAAATTAAAGAAACTTGAAAAGGCCGAACAAGATATTTTGGCTGCAGAAAAAGATAAAAAGAAAAAATCTAAGTTAAAATATGTAAAAAAAGATCCAGCAGATCTTGCAGGATTTCCCAAAGGATTACGCTTAGAAATTTCAAAAACAAAGGCTGTTTTAGAACTTGAAAAGGATAATTATACAGGAGCTGTTGATAGGTTAAAAGAAGCTGTTTATCACAGTAAAGATGCGCAAGAAAAAGCAAGGTTGAATTTTATAATTGCCCAATTATTACAAGCTCAGAATAGTCCGGAAGCCAGAGCCTATTACACAGCGTCTATAAAGCGAAATGCAAATTTTGAAATGACATTTCATGCTAGAATTAACCGCGCGCTATCCGGAGGCGAAGGCAATGAGAAAATCATTAAAGAGCTTAAAAAAATGCTTAGAGATGAAAAAAATTCAGAGTTTAAAGATCAAATTTACTATGCTTTAGCCGATATTGAATTAGATAGAGGAGATCAACCTTTGGGTATGTCTTACCTTACTCAATCGGTTTTTTATTCATTAAATAATAACAGACAAAAAGGGGTTAGTTATGAGCGTATGGGAAATATCTCTTTCGCCGATAAAAATTATATAAACGCTCAGAAATATTATGACTCTTCTGCAAATGTACTACCAGATACTTACGCACAAAAAGAAGAAATTAGAAATAAAGCAGATAAACTGTTTGATCTTGTAAGTAATTTAGAGACAATTGCTTTTGAAGACAGTGTGCAGAGAATTGCGAGTTTAAGTGAAAAGGAGAGAGAAAAATTTATTAAAGGTGTCATTAAACAAATAGAAGAAGAGATAAAACGGAAAGCCGAAGCCGATGCTAGGAGGCTTGAAGAACTTAGACAGTTACAGCAAGAATTTACTGTGCAGAACAATGGACAGGGTGGAAAGTGGTATTTCAATAACTCTAAGGCTATGGCTGAAGGTTTAAATGAATTTAGAAGAATTTATGGTCAACGAGAAAATGAAGATAATTGGAGGAGGTCTAACAAAGTGACAAGTATCGTTTTTCTAGAAAACGACTCAATTCCTTCGGATTCTATTGCTCCAGATAAACCCATTGAGGAGTTGACCGTTGAGTCTTTGCTTAAAAATATACCACTAACCGATAGTGCGTTAGCAGAAAGTAATGAACGCTTGCTAGAAGGACTATATACCTCGGGAATGCTCTATAAAAATCAATTAAACGAAGTTGTCTTAGCGCACAAACAATTTGATGCAGTTATAGAGAAAGATATAGAAAATCGACACAACTTACTTTCGGCTTATCAGCTTTACAAGATAAACGAGCAGAAAGATGCTTCTAAGGCAAACAACTATAAAAATTATATTTTTAACAATTATCCGAACTCTGATTATGCAAACTTCTTAAGAGATCCAAATTTCTTTATTAAACAAAAAGAATTGGCTGCACTAGAATTAGATGAATACCTAAAGTCTGTGGAACGGTATGAACAAGGTTTGTTTTATCCTGTAATTGCCAAAGCAAATAAAGTAATTGAGTCTGAGTTAAACAATAGCTACAGATCAAAGTATTTACTGCTAAAGGCAATGTCTATGGGGAAAATAAACCCAGATAAGCAAACACTGTTGCCAGTTTTAGAACAAATCATAGAAGAATATCCAGAGTCCGATGAAGCACCAAGAGCTAAAGAATTATTGGATTTATTAATTAACGGTATCCCTGAAAATATCCCTGTAGATTTTTCCAAACCAACAGGAATTTACACCTACAGTAATAGCGATCAAATGTATATTATGGTATACTTAAAGGATCAAGATGATAGTAGGGCTTCAAGAACCAAGGTTTCTGATTTTAACAGAGAATTTTTTAGCAGAGAACGATACAGTACAACAAGTCAGATAATTAGTACAGAGTCTGGTTTAACCGTTGTTTTAGTAAAGGATATGGAAGACAAAGCGGAAGCAGATGAGTATATTCGTGTGTTCAGACGAACAAAAAAGCATCTTGGAGACTTTAGAAACGCAAAAATTCAGTACATTTCCAAAGAAAACTTTAAAATTCTTATTCAGCAACAGAAAATAAAGGAATACGATAACTTTTTCGAAGATAATTATTAATTTGAGCACAATGTTTAAAGCAGAAAAAACAAAGCTGTCAGCAGATACACCCGATAAATTAAATAGAATCGTTTCTGGTTCTAAGTTAGATGGTACACTTAAAACAGATAGTAGTTTACGTGTAGACGGAGAAGTGCTGGGTGATTTAGAATGTGCTGGAAAAGTTGTTTTAGGTGCGCAAGGAAAAGTTTCAGGAAATATCGTGGCTTATGAAGCCGAGATAGAAGGTGAAGTAACCGGTAATGTTAAAATAGAATCTGTTCTTGTGCTCAAAGCATCTTCAAAAATACACGGCGATATTGTAACTGGAAGAATTGTTATCGAGGATGGTGCTGACTTTAATGGTAACTGCCATATGTCTAATACTACAACCAAAACCGCTAAAAAAATAGCCTCAGCTATTTCAGATGATAAACAACCGGACGTAGTTTACTAATGGATGATAAATCCAAAAACAATGTAAACGCATATCTAAGATTTTCTGCGTTAGCAATTCAGATGGGAGTAACTATAACTGCAGGTGCCTTATTCGGCAAATGGTTAGATGAGAAACAAGGCAATCAAACACTGGTTTGGACACTCATTTTGGTGCTTTTTTCCGTTTTCGGTTCTCTATATTTAGTTATTAAAGAAGTTATTCGCTTAAGCAAAAAGGATGATTAAAGGTAAGTTCTATTTTCTTTTATTTTTCGGGACCCTAGCTGCACTGCATTATGGATTAGCAATTGCTTTACCAAAACCCTACTTTAATAAAGACCTTATTCTTGTTTATACAGTCTTAGTTTTACTTGCTTTTATTGGAAATATATTAATGTATTTAGGGAAAAAGAATAAAGATCCAAATACATTGTCCATAATGTTTATGGCTTTTACAACAATTCAATTATTAGCAGCGCTGAGCTTTTCTGCATACCTAATTTATGGGAAATTTAATTATGAAAAGCCTTTAGTGTTGCAGTTTGTAACTTTATTCTTTTTGAGCTTGTTCTACCAGTGTATTTATTTTATACGTCTAATTAATTCCAATAATGAACAAAAAAACACCTAATTCCATCTAATTTTATTGTTCATTCTAAAAGATTGCATACCTTTGCACCGAAATTTTGAAACACACAATTAGAATTATTCTAAAATGATGTTAAAGAACACGTTTAAAGCATTTGCTTTTATTATAGCTACAGTTTTTACTGTGAATTTAGGGTTGGCTAATACGCCGGTAGACAGTCATGCTAATGCACATGAAACAGAACACCACGCCGAAAAGGAGAAGGTAGATGTTACAGAAATGATCATGCATCACATTAAAGACGCACACGAATGGCATTTGTGGGGAGGACACGAGAATGGTGTTTCTGTATATCTACCAATCATTCTAATAGATGGAGGTTTAAAGGTGTTTTCTTCCTCTAACTTCTATCATGGAGAACATGTTGGTCATGGAGAAGAATCTTATTTGAAAGGTACTGGAGCTGCTCAAGGATATGCAATGTTTCATGAGAAAATTTATAAACTAGACGCAAGAGGAAATCTTAACTTTAATGAAGAGCACCATATCAACCGCGAGCTAAATTCAAAATTGTTAGACTTTTCGATCACAAAAAACGTACTTGCACTAATCGTTTCTGCCTTTTTGTTGATTCTAATATTAACGGGTGTAGCGAAATCTTACAAAAAACACGGATTTGGAGCTCCCAAAGGAATGTCTCGTTTTATAGAGCCAATAGTTCTATTTATCAGAGATGATATTGCTCGGGATAATATTGGAGAGAAAAAGTATAAGAAATTTATGCCTTATCTATTAACCGCTTTTTTCTTTATTTGGATTAACAATTTATTAGGTTTGGTTCCTATTATTCCTGGTGGAGCTAATCTAACGGGTAATATTAGTTTTACTTTAATAATGGCTTCTTTTACGTTAATTCTAACATTGATTTCGGCAAACAAGCATTACTGGAGACATATTTTCGCGACGCCAGGTGTGCCTAAGGCATTATTACCAATTATGATTCCTGTGGAGATTATTGGTATCTTTACAAAGCCTTTTGCATTAATGGTTCGTTTATTTGCGAACATTACAGCTGGACACATTATTATTTTATCTCTCGTAGGTATAATCTTTACATTCCAAAGCGCAGCTTGGGGTGCGTTATCTGTACCGATGGCGTTATTCATCTCTGTTTTGGAATTATTAGTAGCCTTTTTACAGGCATTTATTTTTACGATGTTGTCTGCGTTGTTCATCGGAGCAGCGGTAGCAGAGCATCATTAATTATGTAACTTAATAAAAACAAATAGTTATGACTGGATTAGCAGCTGTAGGAGCCGGAATCGCTGTACTTGGTGCAGGGTTAGGTATTGGACGAATTGGTGGATCTGCAATGGATGCAATCGCTCGCCAACCTGAGGCAACTTCGAAAATTCAAACTGCAATGATTATCGCAGCAGCCTTAATTGAAGGTGTTGCTTTATTTGGTGTTGTAGTTGGACTTCTTCAAGGTTAAGAAGAGAAAGCTTAGAAGGTTCTCGTAACGGTTGGTTACGAGAACCTCTTTTAAAAGTTTAAAAAGAAGAAATTATTTAATATAGATAAAGATGGATTTAATTACGCCAGATTTAGGATTGATATTTTGGACAGGATTAATTTTCTTGTTATTGATGTTTATCTTAGCAAAGTTTATTTGGAAGCCTATCATGGCTGCTGTTAATACAAGAGAGCAGAACATAGAAGAAGCTTTAGAATTAGCTGAGAAAACAAAAGCAGAAATGAAAGCACTTGCAGCGCAAAATGAAAATGCGTTAAAAGAAGCAAGAGCAGAAAGAGATGCGATGATCAAAGATGCGAAAGAAGTTGCAGAGAAAATGAAATCTGATGCAGTAGACAACGCAAAGAAAGAAGCTGAGAAAGTAATGAACTCTGCAAGAGAGGTTATTGCTTCAGAAAAAAATGCTGCTATTGCAGAATTAAAAACACAAGTTGCTGCTATCTCTATAGAAATTGCAGAAAAAGTTGTGAAAGGCGAATTATCTTCAGATGATAAGCAAAAAGCATTAGCTTCTAAATTAGCAGAAGACATTAGTTTAAACTAAGAGTATGAAAGGGACAAAAGCAGCATCAAGATACGCGCAAGCTTTATTAGAGTTGGCAACCGAGCAAAATAAGGTTGACACAGTTCAGGATGATATGAACTTTTTCCTTTCTGTAGTAAACGAAAATAGAGAGTTCGAAAACTTACTTAAAAGTCCTATTGTTAAAGCAGATAAAAAGATTAGTATCTTTAACGCTGTGTTCGATGCCTTTGATGAAACGTCAATATCGTTCTTAACGCTTATTGTTAAAAACGGTAGAGAAAGTATTTTGCCTCAAATAGCAATGGCTTATAAAGCGAAGTTGCAAGAGCAAAAAGGTATTGTACCGATTACAATTACTACAGCATCGAAATTAGATGAAGCAGTAAGAAGTCAGATTTTAGCGAAAATCGAGACTTCAGTAAAAGGAACTTTAGAAGTAGAAGAAAAAATAGATGAATCTCTAATTGGAGGTTTTGTTGTAAGAATGGGAGACACGCAAATCGATGCAAGTGTATCTCGTCAATTTAAAGATTTAAAACAACGTTTAACACGATAATCCCTTAGGGATAAAAAGTCAAGAACATGGCAGATGTAAAACCAGCAGAAGTTTCTGCAATTTTAAGAGAACAGTTATCAGGTCACAAATCTGAGGCTGAACTTCAAGAAGTAGGTACTGTATTACAAATCGGTGATGGTATCGCGCGTATTTACGGTTTAGGTGGAGTACAATATGGTGAACTTATCGAATTTGACGGTGGTTTACAAGGTATTGCACTTAATTTAGAAGAAGATAACGTAGGAGCCGTTCTTTTAGGACGTTCTTCTAGTGTAAAAGAAGGAGATACTGTAAAACGTCTTGGTCGTATCGCATCTATTAAGGTAGGTGAAGGTATGGTTGGTCGTGTAGTAAATACATTAGGTCTTCCTATCGATGGTAAAGGTGATATCCAAGGAGAATTATTTGAAATGCCTATCGAGCGTAAAGCGCCAGGTGTTATTTTCCGTCAGCCAGTTACAGAACCATTACAAACAGGTATTAAGTCTGTTGATGCTATGATTCCAATTGGTCGTGGTCAGCGTGAGCTTATTATTGGTGACCGTCAGACAGGTAAAACAACTGTTGCAATTGATGCAATCATCAACCAAAAAGAATTTTACGATGCTGGTAAGCCAGTTTACTGTATCTATGTAGCAGTTGGTCAAAAAGGATCTACAGTTGCAGGAATCGTTAAGAAATTAGAAGAAGCAGGTGCAATGGCTTACACTACAATTGTAGCAGCAAACGCATCTGATCCTGCTCCAATGCAGTTTTATGCACCAATGGCAGGAGCAGCAATAGGAGAGTATTTTAGAGATACTGGTCGCCCAGGATTAATTGTTTTTGATGATTTATCTAAGCAAGCAGTTGCATACCGTGAGGTTTCTTTATTATTACGTCGTCCTCCAGGTCGTGAGGCTTATCCAGGAGATGTATTCTACCTTCACTCAAGATTATTAGAACGTGCAGCAAAAGTTATTAATGACGATACAATTGCAGCACAAATGAATGATTTACCAGAATCTTTAAAAGGTAAGGTAAAAGGAGGAGGTTCATTAACTGCACTTCCAATTATTGAAACACAAGCAGGTGATGTTTCTGCATATATCCCAACCAACGTAATTTCTATTACGGATGGTCAAATTTTCTTAGAATCTGATTTATTTAATGCGGGTATTCGTCCGGCAATTAACGTAGGTATTTCTGTATCGCGTGTTGGAGGTTCTGCACAGATTAAGTCAATGAAGAAAGTTGCTGGTACTTTAAAGTTAGACCAAGCACAGTATAGAGAGTTAGAAGCGTTTGCTAAATTTGGTTCTGATTTAGATGCTGCCACAAAAGCAGTTTTAGATAAAGGAGCAAGAAACGTAGAAATCTTAAAGCAAAAAGAAGGAGATCCATACCCAGTAGAAAAGCAAATTGCTATTATTTACTTAGGTACGAAAGGATTAATTCAAAACGTTCCAGTTAATAAAGTTAAAGAGTTTGAAAATGAATTTTTAGACTTTATGGATGCTAAGCATAGAAATATCTTAGATACATTAAAAGCTGGTAAGTTAACAGATGAAGTTACAGATACACTTACGCAAGTAGCGAAAGAATTATCTAGTAAATACTAATATTTTAATAAAGAGAGCCTTTCTAGAGGTTCTCTTCATTTTACTCTCAATTAAAGAAACAAAATGGCGAATCTTAAGGAAATTAAGAACAGAATCACTTCAATTGGATCAACGATGCAAATTACATCGGCTATGAAGATGGTTTCTGCTGCTAAATTGAAAAGAGCGCAAGATGCAATTACGCAAATGCGACCTTATTCGGAAAAACTGCAAGAAATATTAGGTAATCTAAGTGCAACATTAGATTTATCAGAAAATGCCTATGCAGAACAAAGAGAGGTTAAGAACGTCATAGTAGTTGCTGTTACATCTAACAGGGGTTTGTGTGGTGGTTTCAACAACGCTGTAATTAAAAAGGTAAACGCAATGTTAGCTGGAGATTATGGTAAGGTTAACACTAAATTAATCGCTGTAGGTAAGAAAGCAAATGATTCGTTTAAGAGAAGATCTGAATCTTACAGACCAGAAGGTATTGGTGCTGCCGAAGATATGTTCAATGATTTAACCTTTGAACGTTCTTCTCAGCTTGCAGAGTTTTTGATGAATGAATTCAAAGAAGGCAGAGTTGATAAAGTTGTTGTAGTGTACAATAAATTTAAAAATGCTGCTGTTCAAATTGTTCAAGAAGAGCAATTCTTGCCAATCGTACCTAATGTGCAAGAAAACGGTTCTTCTGGAGACTATATTTTTGAACCTTCTAAACAAGAAATTGTAGAAGATTTAATTCCAAAATCATTAAAAACTCAATTGTTTAAAGCATTCTTAGATTCAAACGCATCAGAACATGGAGCCAGAATGACTGCTATGCACAAAGCAACTGATAATGCATCAGAATTAAAGAGAAACTTAACGTTAGAATATAATAAAGCACGTCAAGCTGCAATTACTAACGAGATTTTAGAAATAGTTGGTGGTGCAGAAGCATTGAATAGCTAGATATAATATTTTAAAAAAAAGCCATCAGTTTTGATGGCTTTTTTTTTGTCTAATATTTTAGGTAAGTCCACGTCTTTCGTTGTCGAATGATTCCTAAATAATTATGAATATATGTTTTTAATCGACTAATTTTTTTTAACGTATTCGAAGAGAATGCGTTTTTTTTTATGTCTACTTTGCAACACACCTAAACATATTACGCTCTCGCTTGTCTTTATTCTATACTTTTAAGTATGGACAAAAATAAGCTTACTCGAAAAGGTTTAGTATTTAAAGAATTCATTAGGGAAGACCAAACACCTTTTGAAAAACTCTTTGATATCTGGAAAGAAGTTATTGTGCATGTTAGCGGTGATGTTGACGAATCATTTGAGTGGATGGAAACCATAGATGCCGAATATAAGTTAACTACACCAGACTATACGCTAGATGATTTTCGAAACGAATTAATTGAAAAAGGCTACATAAAGCAAGAAAAAGATCCTAAAGAAAACGGTAGATTATCAATTACAGCCAAAACAGAACGTTCAATTCGTCAGTCTGCCTTAGAACAAATTTTCGGAAATCTTAAAAAGAGTGGTTCTGGTAATCACAAAACAAAACATCTCGGAACCGGAGATGAGCATACAGGAGATTTAAGAGCTTATCACTTTGGAGATAGTTTAGACTCAATTTCAATGACAGAGAGTATAAGGAATGCTCAATTAAATAATGGAGTTGGAGATTTTATGCTAACGGAGAATGATTTAGTTGTTGAAGAAACAAATTTTAAAGCATCTATGAGTACGGTGCTAATGATTGATATTAGCCATAGTATGATTTTATATGGCGAAGATAGGATTACGCCAGCAAAAAAGGTTGCTATGGCGCTGGCGCAATTAATCACAACACGATACCCTAAAGACACCATCGATGTTATTGTTTTTGGTAACGATGCATGGCCAATCAAAATAAAAGAACTGCCCTATCTTCAAGTTGGTCCGTATCACACAAATACGGTTGCTGGATTAAATTTAGCTATGGATATATTGAGGAGAAAGAGAAATACGAATAAACAAATTTTTATGATTACAGACGGTAAACCGAGCTGTATTAGAGAAAAGGATGGCAGTTACTATAAGAATTCTTTTGGTCTAGATCCATATGTTACGGAGAAGTGTTATACCATGGCTGCTCAAGCGAGGAAGCTAAGGATACCGATTACTACCTTTATGATTGCTAGAGATGAGTATTTGATGGAGTTTGTAGAGAATTTTACTGAAGCTAACCAAGGAAAAGCATTTTATACGGGATTACAAGGTTTAGGAGAAATGATTTTTGAAGATTACGAGACAAATAGAAAAAAAAGAATTAGAGGATAATGGATACAACAAAAATTACAACACTAGGAGAACTAAAAAAGGCTGGATATCAAGCCAAATCTATCAAAGATGAATTGCGAGATAACTTAATTATTCACATAAAAGAGGGGACAACTGTTTTTGAAGGGATACACGGGTATGAAGCTACAGTAATTCCTGAATTAGAAAGAGCCATTTTATCGAAGCACAATATTAATTTACTAGGTTTAAGAGGTCAGGCCAAAACACGTTTAGCACGTTTAATGTTAAAATTGTTAGACGAATGGATTCCATGTGTTGCTGGTTCAGAAATAAATGATGACCCACTTCAGCCTATTTCTAGATATGCGCAAGAGCTAATTAAAGAAAAAGGAGATAAAACACCTATATCTTGGCTACATAGAGAAGAGCGTTTTGCAGAAAAATTAGCTACACCGGATGTTACGGTGGCGGATATTATTGGAGATGTAGATCCGATTAAGGCTGCTAACTTAAAGTTAAGTTATGCAGATGATAGAGTTATCCACTTCGGTATGATACCAAGAGCTAATCGCTGTATTTTTGTAATTAATGAACTGCCCGATCTACAAGCTAGAATTCAGGTAGCCTTATTTAATATATTACAAGAAGGTGATATTCAAATCCGTGGATTTAAGCTTCGCTTACCACTAGATATGCAGTTTTTATTTACGGCAAACCCAGAAGATTATACTAACAGAGGAAGTATCGTTACGCCTTTGAAAGATAGAATTGGGTCTCAAATTTTAACACATTACCCAAAAGATATTGCTACCGCTAAGAAAATAACAGAGCAAGAAGCTAAAAAAGTACTATCGGATTTTTCTATGATTGAGGTTCCTGAGTTAGCAAAAGATATTCTTGAACAAATTAGTTTTGAAGCAAGGAAAAGCGATTTTATTGATGTGAAGTCGGGAGTTTCTGCACGTATGAGTATTTCTGCTTTTCAAAACTTAGTTTCTGCAGCTGAACGCAGACTCTACAAAAATAAAGACACAACCACTGCAATTCGTTTAAGCGATTTTTTCTCTATCGTTCCGGCAATTACGGGTAAAGTAGAATTGGTATACGAAGGAGAGCAAGAAGGAGCAGCAAATGTAGCAGAGTATTTAATAGGTGATGCGATTAAATCTACCTTCTTAAATTACTTTCCTAAAATCGAAAAACTAGATAAACCTGGAGAGTCTCAATGGTTTCAACCTGTAATTGATTGGTTTGTGGAAGAAGGAGAGTTTGAATTGTATGACGATTTAAGTAATAAGGAATACAAAGCTCAACTCGACCGGGTACTTCCTTTGAATACTATTCTTGAGAAATATCAACCCAATGTAAAAGATGAGCAAGGCATCTATTTCTTAAAAGAGTTTATACTTTGGGCCTTAGTAGAACATGAAAAGCTTACCAAAGAAAAATTTGTAGAAGGTGTTCAATTCAGAGATAACTATTCTTCGTTATTAAAAGGTATTTAAAATATACAAGGCATTCAATTAATGAGTGCCTTGTTTGTTTAGACCAACTTCGAAATCTTCATTTGCTCGAGTATAAGATAATACCCCATTTTCTATCCGCCAATTAGGTTTTTCCCAAACACCCGCTAAACTTTCTAAAAAAAGGGCTTTTCCATTGTCAACGTTTAAGATATACACGTTGAAAGAGAAATTGGTTTGTACGATTAAATAAAAATCCTCTGTAAGTTTATCATTGATTAAATACTTTGCTTTATTGCTGTAAAGTGCTGGTTTTTCAATGTCTATTTTTGTCTTTGAAACGGCATCACCAGAATAATCAAAAGCAATAATTTTAGAGATGCTCGGGTTAAATGCAAAAAGCCTATCTTGCTTTGCATAGAAGTAGTAATTACTATTTTTTGTGTTATCAAAATTAACGGTACGTGTACTGGTTTGTCTAGATTGATTGATTTGACGTTCGTAAAATGGTTGTAAATCCCGAATCACACTACCGTCATCTTTTACACTAATAATAGATGAGCTTTGTCTTTTTCGATAACTTCTATTTATAGCACTCGGTTTAATATATGTTTTATTTTTAGATGTTCCCCAACGTTCAATAGTTTCTTTATCGTCAAATTCTAAGGGTAAATTTTTCACCTTGAAGCCTACTATTTTATTCGAATCTAATCCTACAGGAAAAACAAAAGAATCTAATTCTAATGAATCTGCTACTTGCTGGTTAATATCGCGCGTATTAAAAATTTGTCCAATGAGTAAGTTATTGCCTGGTTTAACAAGAAAAGCACAGAAATTGGAGTCTTGGTAGAGCGCATCTCGCATAAATAAATATTTGTTTTGCGCTAAGGATACGTTGATTAAGGATACTAAAACAACAGAGAATAAAATAGATTTCATAGTATAATTTTCCTAGATACACCAAAAACTATGCCTGTAATCTTAGTTAAATAGCTCTATTATTTTCATATTTTTATACCATGAGAAACATACTGTTTATTGCCTTTTTTTCTCTTTTCGTGTTAGCTTGTAAACACGTGGAGCAACAAGACCCAACTACTCAGTTAGAGGTGTTTTTGAATTTAAATACAGCTAACAAGCTTGTAGAACTTCCTTTATCTTGCGTGGCAAAAGAGTATCCCAATAAGTTAGGTCAGGTAATTTCTAGTGATAAAGACTTGCTCTCTCCAGAAGAATTACACCCAATTTTTTATGGTTGTTTTGATTGGCATAGTGCAGTTCATGGATATTGGAGTTTAGTATATTTATACAAGAGATTTCCAAATTTAGAAAGGGCAAATGAAATAGAAAGTCAGCTTAAACAAGTTTTTACAGCAGAGAATATACAAAAAGAGATCGCTTATTTTGATACTCCATTAAATGAGAACTTTGAACGTACTTATGGATGGAGTTGGCTATTAAAGTTAGATCAAGAACTAAATACTTGGAATACACCTTTTGGAGATTCGTTATCTAACATGCTAAGGCCTTTAACTGAATTAATTGTAGAAAAATATAAAGGGTTTTTACCTAAATTGAATTATGCCTTAAGAGTTGGAACCCATACAAATACTGCTTTTGGTTTAAATTTTGCTTTTGATTGGGCAACTTACAATGAAGATTATGCATTTTTAAAAGCAATAGAAGAGCGGGCTGTTTATTTCTATGGAAAAGACAAAAATTGTCCGTTAAGTTGGGAGCCAAGTGGTACAGATTTTCTATCTCCTTGTTTAGAAGAAGCCGTTTTAATGAAAAAAGTACTTCCTAAAAATGATTTTTCTGATTGGTTAAAAGGCTTTTTACCGCAACTTTTTAATCAGCACTTTAAAATGGATGTAGGAGAGGTTTCCGATAGGTCTGATGGTCACCTTGTTCACCTAGATGGATTAAATTTTTCTAGATCTTGGTGTTTGTTTAAACTAGCCAAAGATATTCCTACCTTATCCCATTTAAATGCAATTTCACAGAATCACTTTGAATACGCTTATCCGAATTTAATTGGAGATGATTATATGGGAGGACATTGGTTAGCAAGTTTCGCAATCTATGCATTAGAAATAAGAACAAGCGCTCAGGAGTAAAGCTAAGCGCTTGCGTATTAACTTCAGGTACCAATGAATGAATACTGTTCACTCGCATGTGAGTATTCGTCTGCATTAATTACAATTAATGGAATTTTGTATTCGTTTTCTAGAAGCTTTTTCAAAAAAGTATGTGGGTTTATAAAAAAGCCAGTTTCATAATCTGTTGCAGATAACACATCTGCATTTATTTCTTTCGCAAAGTCAATCATCGATTGTTCAAAACTAGCACCTTCTTCTAGTAGTTTAATTTCATAGGGAATGCCAGCATCTGAAAAAACTTTACTTAATACAGATCTATTTACAGCAGCTTTTTTAGAAAGAACACTGTCTTTTAGCTTGCTGCCAACCATATAAATTTTAGCTTCTTGTTGTTTAGCAAATTTTGATAAGAATTTAGCAATTTGAATACTTTCAGTATGGTAATTGAAAGGAAAAACAATTTTATCTACTTTAGAAAAGGTAACATCTTTATTTACTACGAGATATGGTACATGCGATGCACTAATCATTTTTACTTCAGTATTGTTAAACAATGCACTAAATTTTGATTCGTTCTCATAGGAAAGTATTACCAATTTAATATTCAGTAATTCTGCTGTTTTGTCAAGGTCATCTATAAGGTTTCCAGTAATTACCCTAATATTCACTATCTCCTGCTCGTCTTGACTTAATTCAGATCTTATTTCATTAAGTTGCTGTAGCTTTTTAAATCTTTCGATGTGATTATCAACGACATGTAGTAAATAAACCTCTCCCTTACTTTGCTTTGCAAGAATTAGCGCGTTAAATAGTGCGTTTTTCGATTTTTCTTCAAAGTCAAAGGGAACTAAATAATTATTTGGTGCTCGCATTTTTTTGGTTTAAAGTTAAGAATTATGAACGACTAGGAACAAATTTTATACGTTTACATTGATAATTATCAATGTATTTTTCGAAGTTGTAAATCTTTTTTGTGAATCATTCAAAATGATAAGCTCAGCTACTTACCTTTGCAACATGCTAATTGAGATTGGAGATAAAGTAGTTTCGGCAGAAATATTTAAGAAAAAATTTGTGTGTGATTTAACCGCATGCAAGGGAGCTTGTTGTGTAGAAGGTGATTCAGGAGCTCCGCTTACAGAGGAAGAAGTATCTATCTTAGAGGATGTATATGATAAGGTAAAACCTTACATGCGCCAAGAAGGTATAGATGCCGTTGAAGAAACAGGTGTTTTTTATATGGATTACGATAATGAGCCTGTAACTACTTTAGTAAATAAAAAGGAATGTGCTTTTGTAAACTTTGACGCTGATGGTACGGCAAAGTGTTCGATTGATCAAGCTTATAGGGCGGGTGATATAGACTGGAGAAAGCCTATTTCATGTTATTTATATCCGATTAGAGCAAAAAAATATAGAACATTTGAGGCGCTTAACTACCATGAATGGCCAATTTGTAAACCAGCCTGTGATTGCGGAAGTAAGTTGGATGTTTCTATTTTTAAGTTTTTAAAAGATCCGCTTATTACAGCTTACGGAGAAGCGTTTTATAAAGAGTTAGAGGTTGTTGACCAAGAGCTGAAATCAATAGAGGATGGAGAATAAAATACACCGAATGTATGCGTCCGGTTGGGATGATTATGAATTAATTGATGCTGGCGGAGACCAAAAGTTAGAACGTTGGGGAGAAATAATTACGATTAGACCTGAGAGACAAGCTTATTTTAAATCTCATTTGTCTAAATCTGAATGGAAAGAAAGAGCACATGCAGAGTTTATTCCTAAAGGCAAACAAAAGGGCAGCTGGAAAATGTATAAGGAGATTCCTGAAAAATGGAAAATTAACTACCAAAATATAACTGCTAACTTGATGTTTACGGGGTTTAAGCATGTTGGAATTTTTCCTGAACAAATAAGCAATTGGCAGGTCCTGCAGTCAGAATTAAACAAGTCAAAATCGTTTTTAAATCTATTTGCATATACAGGTATGGCATCTGTTGTTGCGAAGTCTGCCGGAGCAAAAGTTACGCACGTAGATTCTGTGAAGCAGCTAATTAGTTGGGCAAAAGATAACATGCAAGATTCGAACTTATCAGATATTCGTTGGATATGTGATGATGCACTCAAGTTTGCTAACAAAGAAGTAAAGAGAGGAAATACATACGATTGCATTGTAATGGACCCTCCTGCTTTTGGTTTAGGGGCAAAAGGAGAACGTTGGAAAATTGAAGAGAAACTTTCTGGGTTAATTAAATTGGCGCACCTTCTCTTAAATAAAAATGGTCTATTAATTTTGAATACTTACTCTCCAAGAGTTGAGCTAAAAGATATTTACAATGAAACAAGAAGGTTGTTTGATAAAGAAAAAATAGAAGCAACAGAGTTATGGCAAAAAACAGCTTTTGGAAACGAAATGTTTTACGGTCATCTTATTAGAGCGAGGAAATAATTATTTTTAAAGAATGTCTCAATCAAAAATATACTTACTTGAAGACGAGTTTATAACGCAAGAGTTAGTAAAACAAACACTTCAAAAGTTTAATTTTAAACTTGTGGGCGTTACTGATAACGCTGAGGAAGCTTACAGAGAAATTCAAAAGTTAAATCCTGATTTAGTTTTATTGGATATTAATGTAAGCGGTGATAAAACTGGGTTATGGCTGGCCGACTTGTTAATAGATACGCCATTTATTTTTTTAACTGCATATAGTGATATTGAAACCTTGCAGACTGCATTTAAAACAAAACCAGCGAGTTATTTGGTAAAACCTTACAATGAGGTGCAGTTAATAGCCTCCATAGAGTTATGTTTAACAAACGGAACATATAAAACTGCTGCTAACAACAAAGAGATCGTTGTAAAAGACGGTTATGAGTATATCAAAATTAACTTAAATGATATTCTCTATATAGAGTCAGATAATAACTACATTGTAATACATACGATTAACGGCAAAAGACATGTAATTAGAGAAACACTTAGCGCGTTTCTAGAGAAGTCTGCATTTAACAAAATGATTCGCACACACCGTTCCTTTGCTGTTAATCTCAATCATGTGACTAAAATTTCTTCAGAATTTGCCTTACTTAGGTCTGTTAAAGTACCCATTACACGAAGTTTTAAGGATACCGTTAAATTAGAATTTTTAAGGAATGAGAAAAACGTTTAAAACAATACTTTTTTTAGGTATTCTTATAACCGCACTTCACAGTTCGGCTAGAGATTTTGTTTACAAAGATTCTTCTATTCAAAGAAATCTATTCATGTTTATTAACGTGGGAGATGAAGAATTTAGGTATAATCTAAACGAAATTCAGTATTATCTAGATTCAATACCCAAACCTAAACAGAGCTATGCTGATTCGTACTATCCAGAATATACTTTTGTTCAACTTAAAATCTACCGCTTTCGTGGGTTGTATGCCCAATATATAACCCAAGCTGAGAAAACTATTTCAGAGGCTGAAAAAGTAGGAGCAAAAGATAGGGTAGTAGGACTCTACGGAGGTTTATACCAAAGCTATGTTGAGCTAGGCTTATTTGATAAAGCCCTAGAATATTTTAAGATATGGAGTAAAAATGTAGACCAGAAAACGGGTAATTTTAATGTATTAGGTACGTTTTATTATCGTTTGGGTAAATATGAGCTTGCGCTTCAGAACTTTAAAGATATTTTATCTACCGTTGAAAAGGATATTGAAGATGATTATTACGCTGGTTTTTTGTTTAATAATATTGGCCAAACTTATTTTAAACTAAATCAACCAGATTCGGCTCTATTCTATTATAATCTTAGCTTAGATTCATACATCAAAGCGAGGTATTACGACAAGCATACTATAGAGTACTTAACCGGTTTTAATAGCTTTAATAAGGGGGAAGTTTATTTTGAAAAAGGTCAGTTTTCAATAGCTAAATCTTTTTTTGAGATAGGTTATGCCAATAGCAATCAAAAAGATTTTGCACTCTTGATTAAATCTTTAGTAAAAAGTATAGAATGTACCATTGAGCTGCAGGATTTAAAGCTTTTAGATACTGATGTTGAAAGAATTACAAAATACCTTACAGATGAACATATAAATAATACAGAGCGATTAATGGTTTTTGGTTTACTTGGAAAAGCATACGAAGCACTGTCAGAGTTTAAGAAGAGTAGCACCTATTTGACAAAATATATTGCCTTAGAAAAAGAAATAAATAGTACACGAGGAGCAAAGAGTAAGTACGATCAGTTTGCTGTTTTAATGGGTTTAGAAGATAAAGAAAGGCAACTTCAAGCACAAAGAATTGAATTGCTTGAAAAGGTAAACATTGAGTCAGAAAATCAAAACTTAAAAGTTATTTCTATATCCGCTATTGCCATACTTATTTTAAGTGGAGCTTCTATAGTTGTAATTCTTCGTTTACAGAAAAAGCTTAAAATTAGAACCGCAAGAGAAAAAGATTTGGCTAAAATTGAGCTGATACAAAAAGATACTATGCTAAAAGAAGTGCACCACAGAGTTAAAAATAATTTACAACTTATTTCTGGTGTTTTACAGCTTCAATCTAATAGTTCAAAAGATAAAGAATTACAAATTGCTTTGGCAGAAGGTATTTCGCGTATTCAAGCCGTATCAGAACTACACGATGTTATCTATCAAGGTAACTATAATAAAAAAGTAGGCTCTAGAGATTATCTAAACAAGATTATTACCTATAATCAAATGTTTTTTAACAAGGATGTAGAAATTAAAGCTGAAATCAAAAATGCTAATCTAAGTGCAGAGCAAGCTCAATCATTGGGTATAATTTTAAACGAGTTACTCACAAATACAAGTAAACACGCTTTTACAAATAGAGATTCAGGAAATATTAAGATCTCTTTTAAACAAGACGGAAATTGTTTTTCTTTTTATTATCAAGACAACGGAATTGGAATAATTAAAACACCCTCAACAACTAGTTTGGGTTATAAATTAGTTCAAATGATGACTAAAAAAATAAACGGTACATATAGTCAAAAGTCAGATTCTGGTGTGAAAATCAAAATAAAATTTGCTGTTTAGCTAAGCTTATCGGTTAGTATGCGCATTTCAATTACAGGAGCAATTTTCTCATAAATGATATTATGAACGGCTTCAACAATTGGCATGTCTACTTCAAATTTTTTATTGATTTCCATCACACATTTGACTGCGTAATAACCCTCGGCAATCATATCCATTTCAAGTTGAGCAGTTTTAACCGAGTACCCTTTTCCTATCATAAAACCAAAGGTTCTATTTCTAGAAAATTTTGAGTAAGCTGTAACTAATAAATCACCTAAATAAGCACTGGTTTTTACATCTCGGTGGATAGGACTAACTTCGTCTATAAAGTTTTCAATTTCTTGTATTGCATTTGATATTAATACAGATTGAAAATTATCTCCATAACCCAAACCAGCACAAATACCAGAAGCAATCGCATATACATTTTTTAATACTGCTGACAGTTCAGTTCCAAATAGGTCGTCAGATACTGTAGTCTTAATGTATCTGCAAGCCATGATTTCCGCTATTTCATCTGCAATATCTTCATTACCACAGGCTATAGTTAAATAGGATAGTCGTTCAAGGGCTACCTCTTCGGCATGGCACGGTCCACAAATAATCCCAATATCGTCGTATGGAATTTCAAAAGTTTTGTGAATAAATCTTGCCGGTATTGCATTGTATTCAGGGATAATTCCCTTAACGGCTGAGAAAACAAACTTGTTTTTAAAAATTTGTTTGTCTACCGTTTTGAATAAGTTATTTAAAAATGCAGAAGGTGTTGCAATAATTATAATTTCAGATTGTTCAATGGTTGCAATAAGGTCGGTAGATACGGTAATTTTATCAAGGTTAAATTCTACAGATTGTAAGTACCTCGGATTGTGTTTGTAAGATAAAATATGTTTTACAGATTCTTCGTTACGCATCCACCAATTTACATTGGATAAATTGTTACATAGTATTTTAACTAATGCTGTAGCCCAACTTCCTCCTCCAATAACCGCTATGCTTCTTTCTTTTTCCATTCCTGATTATGAAGCAAAAATAATGATAATACTACACTAAATACTGTTTAAAGGGCTATTCTTTCCTTTAAATATTTCTTGCAATTTTTGCAGTTGCGATGTATATGATGCGTTTTTGAGTTATAAAAGTAGTGGGGTTAAATAGATGTTATTGTCAACCGTTTACTTTTAACTTGGTATTATTCAGCTAATTTTGTGCTCCAGTTCAGCACAGTGTTATGAAATTAATAGTTCCTTTTATCTGCTTTTTATTTGCCAGTTTTAATGTTTCTTCTCAATTGATTCAAACCGTTAGAGGAAGAGTAATTGATACGTATTCTGAGGGTGCTATACCTTTTGCTAAGCTGTATTTGATGAATAACTCGGATACCTTAAGATCTCAATCTGACATTGAAGGTTATTTTAGATTCAAAAATGTAAAAATAGGTAGGTATAATTTATTGACGATCTACAACGGGTATGCACCAAACTTAAAGTCGAATATAGAAATTACGGCAACAAAAGAGGTGGTGCTAGAAATTACGCTTTTAGAAGATTTACAAGAGGTAGAAGGAGTTGAAATTGTTGGAAAAGATAAGAATGAGGCAAACAATGAATTGGCTACTGTTTCTGTAAGAAATTTTTCTGTAGAAGAAGCTCAACGCTACGCCGGAACTTTAAACGATGTGGCTAGAATGGCTCAAAATTTTGCAGGAGTTCAGGGTGCAGATGATTCTAGAAATGATATAATTATTAGAGGAAATTCTCCTACTGGAGTACTCTACAGAATGGAGGGGATGGATATTCCCAATCCGAATCACTTTGCTAGATTTGGCACAACTGGTGGTCCAATTTCCATGCTTAATAATAACGTTTTAGCTAACTCAGATTTTTTCACTGGAGCTTTTCCCGCAGAGTATGGAAATGCCTTGGCAGGTGTTTTTGACCTCAAATTAAGACACGGTAATAATGAAAGACATGAGTTTATGGCTCAAATAGGGTTTAATGGCTTAGAAGCGATGGCGGAAGGACCAATTTCAAAGGAAAATAAGAGCAGTTATTTAGTTAATTTTAGATACTCTACACTAGAAGTTTTTGATCTTATCGGGGTGTCTTTTGGAACAGCAGCACAACCAAGGTATCAAGATGGTTCTTTTAAATTAAGGTTTCCGTCAAAAAAAGGGGTAACACAGGTTTTTGGATTAGGAGGATTAAGTAATATCAATTTATTAGCCAAAGATTTGAGCGAAGAAGGCTCTATTTTTGGCTTTCCTGGCAACGATGTCTACTTTACATCTAACACCGGTATGATTGGAGTTTCTCATAAGGCGAGAATCAATGATCATTCATTTTTTGAACTTATGACAGGTCTTCAGTCGGCCTACAACGCAGTAGACAATGACACCTTAAACGAAGCATTTGAGAATGTATTTAGAACGTATACAAGTAATGTTGTAAATACAAAACAGAGTACAGTATTCAACTATCAGAATAAGATCAGTAACCAACATTTAATTAAAGTTGGAGTAATTAATGATATCTATTTTCTTGATCTACAAGACACACTTTGGAGTAGTGAACTCCAAGAATATAGACCTTTACAAAGTTTTGACGGAACAGCTTTTTTAACTCGTGCACATATACAACATAGGTATAGAGTTACGGAGAATTTAACACTGGTTTCTGGACTTTACGGACAATTTTTAAATTTAGCAAATCAGTTTAGTGTAGAACCTAGAGTAGGAATAAATCAGAAATTGAAAAATGGACAAAGCATTAATTTGGGTTATGGCTTACATTCTCAAATGGCACCGCTAGAAGTTTATTTTAGGCAAGTTAGAACAGAAGAGGGAATAGATTATTCACCGAATCGAAATTTAGATTTTACACGTTCGCATCACCTTATTATTGGCTATTCTAAATCATTTAAGAAAGGGTACAACATTAAATCGGAGGTGTACGGTCAGTATTTATTTAATGTACCAATAGAAGTTTCTTCAAAGTATTCTTTACTCAACTTTGGTAGCTCATTTATTACAGCTACACCAGATACTTTGGTAAACGAAGGAAACGGATTTAACTATGGAATTGAGTTGACCATAGAGAAATACCTGAAAAATGGTATTTATTTCTTGTTTTCAGGCTCTTTGTTTGAAAGTAAATACAAGGCTGCAGATAATAAATGGTACAATACTGCTTTTAATACAAATCATACGTTAAATCTTTTAGGTGGATATGAATGGAGATTGAAACCAAAGGCCAATGCAAAATCAAATTCAGCTATTACATTCGATGCAAGCTTTGTTTGGAATGGTGGATCCCGATATACTCCTATTTTATTGCAACAAAGTATTGCTGCTCAAATAGAAATACGCGATTTTGAAAACAATAATTTTAACGCTTCATACGCAGATTATTTGAAAGGTAATTTTAAGATTGGATTTAAACTATATGGAAAGAAAGCAACGCAAGAATGGAGTGTAGATATTCAGAACTTTACGAATAGAAGAAACGTCTTTATTCAAGAGTACAATCAGACTTCACAAGGTATAAACACTACTTTTCAAACTGGTTTTCTACCAATTGTTCAATACAGGGTTACTTTTTAAGATTTCCCTTTCTTCCAATTGAAGAAGCTAATTTTGCTGTAATAATTAAGAAGTCTAGATTAATATTTAAACGAAGCAGTCCTAATTTCTTGCTTTAGGTTAGTTTTAGCATCTTCCAAGCCAAAAATGGGTACATAACGTCCATCTCCAATCATAGCTGCTTCTTGCATCTGATCCTCAGCAGTATCTTTATTCTTGATTCCAACCACAGAAAGGGTAATTCCTTTACGTTTATACTTTCTAATGTATTTTTTATAATCGCCAGAATTTTTATTAAATCCTCCGTCGGTAATAATAATAACTTGATTTTTTCCTTCGGTTAGAAAGTTCTTTTTTGCCTGTTTATAGCCTAATTTTATTCCAGCTCCACCAGCTGTTAGTCCAGATGCTTTCATCCCTTCTACTATGCCTTTAATCTCTTCTTTATTTTTTCCTGATGTTGGTTTTAATAAAACATTTGCGTTGTTTGCATAACTTACTAAACCAATTCTATCCTGTGGTCTCAACATATCAGTAAGTTGATACAGTGAGTACTTCATTAATTCTAACTTATCAGCGCTGCGCATAGAAGAACTAACATCAATTACAAATACAACGTTGGTAGGTAAGAAGTATGCGTCACTAAAGTTATCTTCTGGTAAACTTTCTAAGGTTGGAGTAATGCTAGTTTCATTTTGAGTAACCTCAACTTCAATAGTTGGTTCTTCTATTATTTCCTCTGCAATTTCTTCCTCAATGGTTTCTTCAATAACAATTACATTTTCTTCAACTACTTCTGTTTCAATAGGAATTTCTTCTTCAATGATTTCTACTTCAATATCTTCATTCTGGTTTTTAATCTCATTTTTGTATAAATCAATCACCACATAATTACGCTGAAAATTAACATATGTACCTAGTTCTCCTGGAGAATAACCATCCTGATTTGCATAAAAATAAGTGTAGCCTAAAGGTATTTGCTTGGTAACTTCACCGTCTTTATTTGTTTTATATACTCCAATTTCTCTTCCGTTTTGAATTAATTCTACGGTAGATTTTCCTAGCGGAGCCTTTGTATCTACATCTCTAGTTATTATAGTGAGTTCAAAATCTAAAGGGTTTCCATTTGTAGGAGATTGCCCAAAACTAGGACAAGCCGTAAAGTTGTTATCGCGTTTTGGTGGTACAACTCGTAAATTTCCTTTTAATTTAACTACAGTTGGATATTGTTTATCACTTGTAAAAATCTCTACATTGTAAGAGAAACTACCTTTGCTTTTTGGGTTGGCTTGTAAACGTATTGCTACACTTTCTCCGGGTAAGATTAAAGCTCTTTGTTGTATATACACAACTTCCAAAGGATTTTTCACACTTAAAATATAGTGCGCTTTATCAGCATTATTTTTCAGGTATACATCTACAAAACGAAGAGTATTCATACTTAACTCCCCAAAGTTATGAAGCGTTTTGTCAAATTGAATCTGAGCTTTTCCGAATTGGAAAACAAACAAGAATAGTAGTAAGATGATTTTATCCATGATTATCGTGTTACAGAATTCGTACCAATATAGCTTTATTATTTTTTTAAGTTACGGATACGATGAACATAAAAAAAGCCTTCAAGAATTTGAAGGCTTAAAGTGTTCGATTCAAAATTACGATTATTTCAGTGCGTTAACTAGGGCTTTGGCTAGCTCTTCGTTTGCATCACCGTATTTGTTTATATAATCTTTATTACTTCGTTTAATTACTTCGTAAGCTTCTTCTTTTCCGTAAACATGGGTAATTTCTACTTCTTTAGCTCCTCCTTCAAAATCTTTATAAGTAAGAAAGAAATGCTTAACTCTATTCATTACTTTCTCGGGCAACTCAGAAATATCTTTACAATCGCCATAGGCCTGATCGTCTTTAAGAACAGCAATAATTTTATCATCCGCTTCTCCACCGTCAATCATTCTAAAACCTCCAACAGGTATAGCTTCTGCTAAAATATTTCCTCTATCAATTTGTCTCTCAGAAATAATACAAATATCCAATGGATCTTCATCTCCAACAATATTTGTTCTTCCAGTTTTTTCATTGGCATACGCTGCAACTAAGGTATCGCAATAGGTTTGGGGTACGAAACCATACCAACACGGCATGTTGTTCGAGTATTTTTGAGGCCTATCAACCATATTGTAACCAGATTCTTTATCTACTTCATATTTAATGGTGTCTGAAGGAATAATTTCGATAAAAGAATTTATTTTTTCCGGGGCCTTTTTTCCTATCGAAATGCCATGCCAAGGGTGTGATACAAATCTTTTATTAAGTGCATCTACTATATTTTGAATTTTTTCTTCCATATTTTTTTTTCTGGTCAACAAAAATAAAAGTTTTTTCCTATTCTTTATGTAGTCCAACTTTTTTGATCTCTTTAATTTCCGAAGCTCAAATATTCTAGTGGATCTAAAGCTGTATTGTTTTCCCAAAGTTCAAAATGGAGATGAGGTCCACTAGAATGTTCGCCTGTATCTCCAACGAGCGCAATAGGATCTCCTTCTTGTACTTTTTGCCCTGTTCGTTTTAAGACTTTACTGGTGTGTTTATAGTAAGAAGAAAAGCCATTGGCATGACTCAAAATAATAAAATTCCCATCGTCTTCAGAGTATCCTGTAAATACAACTGTACCCTTCGCACACGCCTTAATTGGTGCATTTATTTTACTTACAACATCAATGCCTGGGTGGTTGTTTTTGTCGAATTTTTGACTAATTACGCCAATTACGGGATCAACTAAAATAAATAAGTTAGATAACTGCTGTTCGTTGGTTTTATCAATTTCTTCTCCAGTTTCAATTTCTTGTGCTAGTAATAGTTCATTTTTTGTTCGTGCTGTATCAATAGTTGTTGTTTCAACCTCAATTGCTACCGGTTCAGCTATCATTACCGAGTCTATCGTTTTATTACCAAGAATAACTTCTTGAATATTTTTGATGTAGTTATTCTGAGCTTCAACAGACTTTTTCAATTTTGTTATTTCTATATATTGTTGCTCAATTTGATCTCTGCTGCTAAAATTTCCTTTATAAGGCAGCAAAGCACTAAGAGGGGTGTAGGAAACTAGGATTATCGTTAAAGTGCTTACAGTCAGAACGAAAAGTAAAATAAAGCTCACTAATTGTAAACGTGTAAGATTAATTCCCCACTTTTCTTGAAAATTTTGAGGGTCAAAACCAGCAATTCGTGTCGTTTTTTTTAATTTATTTAAGAATGATTCCTTATCTTTCATCACATACAAAATTAAAATGTTTAATGCATTAATACTACCGTTTAGACATAATTTATTACGGACTACTCAAGATATGCACAAGTTGGGTCAGTTTTTGCTTTCTTTTTAGCAACTTTCTGAGTGTTTGTACGTTGATATATAAAAATGAAACAGTTATTTGTCATATTTTTAATTTTATCCTTTGGAGCTTCTGCTCAGTTGGTTACTACAAATATGACGCCCGGCAATTTAGTTCAAAATGTTTTAGCTGGTACGGGAGTAACAATCTCTAATGTTAATTATACAGGTTCGTCTCAATCTTTAGGTTATTTTAATGGAACCAACACAAATATTGGGTTAGATGAAGGAGTTCTACTTACAACTGGAACAATTAATAATAATGGAAACGGACCACACGGACCAAATAACTCTCCTAGTTCTGGTGTAGATTTAAACGGAGCAGGATATAATAAGTTAAATACTTTACTCGGTGGAGGAAGTTCTACCTTTGATGCAACTATTTTAGAGTTTGACTTTGTGCCGTTTAGTGATACTGTAAAGTTTAATTACGTGTTTGCATCAGAAGAGTATCCCGAGTTTGTTGGCTCTGATTTTAATGATGTTTTTGCCTTTTTTATAAGTGGTCCTGGTATTCCAGGAGGAGAAAAAAATATGGCAATTATTCCAGGAACAACTTCCCCAGTGGCTATCAATAATGTGAATAACGGCCCTGCTAATGTTGGACCATGCACAAGCTGCGCAAGCTATATTAATAACGGCGATGGTAACAGCGCTCCTTTTAATTCTAGTAGCTTTTACGTTCAGTATGATGGTTTTACAACTCCTTTACAGGCAGTTAGTGATGTAGAGTGTGGAGAAACTTATCACTTAATTATGGCCATAGCCGACGTTGGTGATGGTCAATGGGATTCAGGTATTTTTCTAGAAGGAGGAAGTCTAACATCAGAAACGCCTGTTACTGTTGATTATGAAATTTCTCAAGAAGCTTTTGGTCAACCAAATATAATGGCAGAAGGATGTGTGGATGCAACGGTTACAATTACAAGAAGCGGACCTGATGTTGTCAATCCACTAACGATTCCAATTGTTTTGTCAGGTACAGCTACTGAAGGAGTAGATTTTTCTAATGTTCCTAATTCAGTTAGTTTTGCAGCAAATCAAACGGTTCAAACGTTCACTTTTTCTGCGTTTCAAGATGGTTTAGCTGAGGGTCAAGAATCAATTACGCTCGATTTTCAAATCTTAGATCCTTGTGGAAATCTATCTGTACAAACTGTGAATCTCTTTATTAACGATCTAGAAGATGTCGAAGTTCAGGTAAATGACGTGGATGTTGTATGTCCTGGAGATTTAGTACAGCTTACTGCATCGCCTTCTGGTGGTGGAGGAACCTATACTTACTTATGGAGTAACGGAGCTACAACAGAGAGTATAATTGTTAGTCCAACTACTACAACAACGTACACGGTTGAAGTTACGGATGATTGTCTTAATCAAACGGCTGTGGGAGCAGGACAAGTGGTGGTTCCCGTATATGAGCCATTGGATATTTTAGTTACAGACCCAATAGTTGAACAATGCCCTTTTGTGCCCTTTACCCTTACTGCAGAGCTAAGCGGAGGAGCTGGAGGATATCAGTTCGAGTGGTTTGACGATCAGGGGAACGGTATATTGGGTACTTCAGAAAGTATTAACGTAGCACCGAGTGTAACTACCTTATATAGTGTAATTGTGACGGATCAGTGTGATAATGTGATTATTGGTAACACTACTATTACAATTTTAAGCCCGCCTTTAACTTTAGAAGTTCCAGCGTTTCCTGTAGTATGTCCAAATACTGAGCTGGAGTTATCGGTTTCAGCATCGGGTGGTTTTGGAGATTATTATTATTTCTGGCCTCATAGTGGAGAAACTACTCAAAATGTAATGGTTAGTCCGCTAGTAACAACAACTTATGAAGTAATTGTAAGTGATGATTGCCAAACATTTACTGTTTCTGGATTTAATACGATAGAAGTAGTTCAACCAAACGCAGATTTTATTATCAGTTCTCAAACACTGTTTGAAGACCTTCCTATTACTTTTCAAAATCTAACCACCGGAGCAGTTAGTTATGTTTGGGATTTTGGGCAGGGTGCAGGTTCATCTGATGTTCATCCAAATCATGTTTACGATCAACCAGGAACCTATCAAGTGCAGTTAATTTCAACCAATGAGATTGGTTGTATTGATTCTATAACAAAACCAATTACTATTCTTCCTGAGTTTTATTTATACATACCAAATACTTTTACGCCAGATGGTAACCGATTTAACACCTATTTCGAAGTAAGCGCTATTAATGTGGTAGAATTTGAAATAATGATTTTTAACCGATGGGGAGAAATAATTTATGAATCAAATGATGTGGATTTTCAATGGGATGGATTCGATGAGAATGGATTACCTGCCCCAGACGGAACCTATGTCTGGAAAATATTCTACCGTTCAATAAATGATGATGAGGAAACGATTAAAGGACATGTAAATGTCTTGCGCTAATATCGTTCAGAGATGTGTATCATTAGACCATCAAAGTTGAGAACGCCTTTAATGCTTGTTTCTGATAAAAGTTCTATGTAGAAAAAGTCCTTATTATCAGTTAATAATTGACTATCTATTTTGTCTTTACTTCTAATCTTTAAGGAAAAAAAGTCACCCGTGTAGTCAGAACTAAAAGCCTTTAGTTTCAAAGCTTCTAGCGGTTTGCTGTAGTTAGAAAAACTTGTAGCTCGGTTTATCAAAACTTCTAATGTATCTTGCTTAACCAGTAAATCCGAATACATCAAAAAAGTGATAGAGATAAGCTGTCTGGTCTGACCATTTTCATAAACCAATGATTTAGAATTTATTTCGTTAATTGATAAATCTGTGACATCTTCTAAAATAGAATTGAGAGACACTGAAATCCTTTCCAAGTTTCCAGAATCTCCCAATTTTTGATACATACTTTTCTCGTTGCAGCCAAATAAAGCTACAGTAATAACAAATGTAAGAACCCTATAAAGATTTCGTTCTACCACCGTCTACGGGTACATTAATTCCATTAATATAACTCGCTGCCGGTGAACACAAAAAACAAATTGCGTTTGCAACTTCTTGAGGTTTAGCAATTCTTTTCATTGGGCTTTGATTTGCCATGGCTGTTTTTATGTCGGTCACAGATTTTCCTGTTTTTAATGCTTTATTTTCAATGATTTCCTTTAATCTAACCGTATCTGTGGCGCCAGGTAAAACATTGTTTACGGTTATGTTAAATTGACCAAGCTCATTAGCAAGCGTTTTACTCCAGTTTGCAACAGCTCCGCGGATAGTGTTACTTACTCCTAGTCCATCTAACGGCTGTTTAACTGAGGTGCTGATAACGTTAACGATTCGTCCGTAACCTAGTGCTTTCATGCCTGGCAGTAGAGCCTGAACAAGTATGTGGTTACAAACCAAGTGTTGGTTAAATGTAGCAGTAAATTCATTTATTTCTGCGTCAACTATCGGACCTCCTTTTGGTCCGCCTGTGTTATTAATTAAAATATTAACTTGATTTTTTGCAGCAAATTGGTTGATTGTCGTTTTTAATGTTTCTGGATTTGAAAAATCAGCTACCAAATAATTGTGTTGCTGGTTTTTATTCGTACTCAAACTATCGCAGGCAGTTTTTAACTTTTCTTCAGTTCGTGCTACAAGTATGCAAGTTGCTCCTAAGTTTGCTAAGGTTTTAGCAGTTTCTAATCCAATCCCTTGGGTACTTCCGCATACTAAAGCAGTCTTATTCTTTAAATTTAATTCCATCCTTCAGTTTTATTGCGAAATTAAGAAGGATTTTGGATTAGTCTTGGAGATAATATGAATTTTATTGTGTTGTTAAATTTAGTTGTTAATATTTTATCGTATCGTTCTTAAGCAAAAAAACTCTTTATTGTTAAAGACTTTATTTTAAGTGCTTCATCTAAAACGTTTATCTGAATTCTTTTGGTGTCGGAATGTCAAATATATCTTCTTTTAAGGTTAGAGACAATTTTTTATTGTATATTTGTTTATTAACTATAAAATTGAAATATGAAAAAATTATTACTTAGTGCCTCTGCCATACTCGCGTTTGGTTTGTCGGCACTTTCGCAGTGTCCACTGGGTGTCGCGTATGCAACAAATACCGCGCCTTCCCCTGGGAATTCCACTACTATTACAACATGTAATTACGCCTTGGAATACAATACAGTAAATGGCGTTACCGCATCTACTGATTACACTGTAACTAGTAGTGTGGCAACTGATTTTCTGACTATTTATGATAACTCTGGGGTAGCGATAGCTTTCGGAGTAACACCTGTATCATTTACATCTACTGGAGCGGGAACATACAACACGCAAGTAAATACTAATTCTTCTTGTGGTACACAAAACTCTTGTAGAGCAATTGTTTGGCAAAATACGTCTCCACCCCCACCATGTCCTATTGAAGTTGCACCGTGGTTAGATGATGTTGAGAGTTTGTCAACTACAACGGGAACTTTCGGAGCTCCTAATCAGGGTTGTTGGACAAATTCATCTACTAGTGGTTATGACTGGAATATAGATGGAGCTGGTTCGACACCGTCAACCTCTACAGGACCTTCTTCAGCAAATAGTGGGTCTAAGTATTTTTATGTTGAAGCTTCTTCTACTGGAGGGCCTGCATATTTAATCTCTCCCGAAGTAGATATAACTACATTGGGTGCAGCAGCGCTTCGTTTTTATTATCACATGTACGGTAGTGTTATGGGTGATTTAGAAGTTGAAGTGACTGATAATTCTGGAGTATCATGGGTTTCTGTAGATTTAATTTCAGGACAACAACAAACTGCTCAAGGTGACCCTTGGTTGGAAAGGTTAGTTGATTTAAGTGCTTACTCTGGAACCATTCAATTAAGATTTAAGGCTACATCTAATGGTACTTACCAAGGTGATATATCTTTGGATGATATAGAAGTTTTTGATGGTTCTACGTTTTGTTTTGAGCCAACTGACTTTGTGTCTATAGGAGCTACAGGGTCAACTACTGATCTCTCTTGGAATTCAGGATCTGGAACTGATTTTATTATCGAATATGGTCCAGTAGGATTCACGCCAGGTTCATTTACGAATACAGTTACTGTTTCAGGAGCTACGACAGCTCAAGTAACGGGTTTAACGGCAGGGAATATTTATGACTATTATCTTTACTCAGATTGTACTTTTGATACAAGTGCAGTTGTTGGCCCAGTGACGCTATTGGCTGAGTGTGCTGCAGCAACAGGTTTAACATTAGACGCTGCTGATAATGTTTCAGCTGATATTTCTTGGACGTCAACTGGGACAGAGTTTGCTGTAGAGTATGGAACTTTAGGGTTCGCTCCTGGAACAGGAACAACTCAAATAGTTAATCCAACCTCTGCAAATCTTTCAGGTTTAACCTCAAATACATTCTATGAAGTTTATGTTCAAGTTATTTGTGGTCCTGGAGACACTTCAGCTTACTTAGGTCCATTAACGTTTAATACATACAATCAGGCTGCTTATATGGATTATGACGTTCAATGTCCACCGGCAGGATTTATTGATATTTCATCTACAGGAACAGATTTATTATTAACAGATGATTCTGAAGCAAATGTAAACCCATTACCTTTCCCTATTTTATATCAACAAACATTAGTTGATGCAATGCGAGTTGGTAATAACGGAGGTATGGTTTTAGGGAATTTGACAGCTAACATTGGATACGGTGGTAACTTCAATACTTTACCTGATGGAACACTTTTCCCTTGGGGAGATGATTTAGATTCTGAGACGGGTAACGTTTATTGGGAAGTTACTGGCACTGCTCCTAACAGAGTTTTAGTTATTCAATGGGATAATATTTGTAACTTCTCTGGTTCTATTGGAGCTCCAACTGTAACTTTCCAAGTTCAAATAGAAGAAGCAACAAATGAGATTTATTATGTGTATGACGATGTGATTTTCGGAGGTTCAAACGCATTTGATGATTACGCAGATAACGCCTCAATTGGAGCATCAGGACCAAACCAAGACATTACAATTTCAAATGATGATCCAGTTTTCCTACAGAACAATTCTTGTGCAAGGTTATACTACACAGATTGTCCTAATGCAGTTAATTTAGCTACTGTAGGATACTTTACTGATACAATTATTGTTTCATGGAATGCAGGTTTAGCTGGAGAAACAAACTGGACAATTGAATATGGTCCTGCTGGATTTACTCCAGGTACAGGAACAACATTCACAACAACAAATACACAAGATACAATCAGTGGTTTAACTCAATTAACTGATTATGATGTTTATGTTTACTCTGATTGTGATTTGACTTTACAGTCTGTTGGAGCAGTTATTACTACTCAAACAGCACCAGTTTGTGCTACACCATTTGGAGTTACTGCAAGCGGATTGCAAGATTCTATTACGGTTACATGGGATTGGACAGTTGGAGCGCCAACGTCTTTACCAACAGGATTCAATATCCAATATATGACTCAAGGTCAGCCATTGTATTCAGGAACAACAGTGTCTTCAGATATTATATTTGATGATACGATTGTAGATGCAGGATTGTTATATGGAGCATATTATGATGTTTATGTACAAGCAGTTTGTGGTGCAGATACAAGTTTATATGCTGGTCCAGCTTCAGCGCTAATTCCAGCATTGAATGACTCTACATGTTTTGCAGTTGATTTAGCAACAGACGGAACGGTTTATCAATTCAATAACTTAAATACAGGAGTTTCTCCTGGTGAAGCAGCAATTGCTCCGCCAGCAACTGGGTTCCAAACACCAGACGGTTGGGGTAACTCAACTTTAGTTGAAACAACTTGGTTTACGTTTACAGCTCCAGCATCAGGGAACTTATTGATTTCTGGGTTAGATAATAACCAGACAACCAAGATGGCAGTTTACGAAGTGACGGATTGTGGAGATTACAATACATTTACTTTAGTTGGTGCAAACGATGATAATATTGAAGCATTTTCTAATGCTCCATCATACATTCAATGTGGTTTAACTCCAGGTGCTCAATATTATTTATTACACTCTAATGAGTTTACATTCACTCAGAACAACTACTCAATTGCATTAACAGAGATTGACTTTAATGCAGGTAGCTTTGTGTCAGATTTAGATGCTTGTATTGGTGATACTGTGGATATGTTTAATACAATTACAGGTTATGATGTTGAGTATGGTACTTGGTTAGAAAATCAGTTTACTGCGCAATTGAACGATGAGTTCTTTGCAACAACAGTATTAGCTCCAAATACCTATGCATTCGAGTACAGAGTTGAAAGACAATGTGCATACGATTCTATCACGTCTAATGTTACGATCTTCCCACTTTCAAATGCAGGGCAAGACGGAAATATTACAGTTTGTTTGAATGAGCCAACTAACTTATTTTCTGCTTTAAGTGGAAGTGCTGACTTAGGTGGAACATGGTTCGATCCTCAAGACGCTGCGTTGCCAAATGCAACACCATCAGCATCTTCAATCCCTGGTCAGTTTAATTATGACTACATTGTAGGAAACGGAGTTTGTCCTGATGATACATCTTTAGTAGTTGTAACTGTGGATGCTACGTGTGATTATATAGGTTTAGATGAGAATAAATTAGAAGGAATTGTAATTTATCCTAATCCAGCTGTTGATATGATAACTATTGCTTCACAAAACAATGAAGTTTTAAATGTTGAAATCACAGATATGAATGGTCGTGTTGTATACACAACCAATGAAGAGGTTAGCTTTGGAACAGAGTTGATTATTAATGTATCTTCTTTTGAAAAAGGTGTTTACATGATTAATTTGTACAATGGTTCTGTAATAAATACATATAGAGTTGTCAAAAATTAACATCACTTAAATTTATAGTTGGAATGGGGTTGACATTGTTAACCCCATTTTTGTTATATAAAGATTTCATATCTGTTCGGTTGTAAAGTGATAATTAAAAAGACTCTTCTTTATCCAAGAAAATGGTGTTTTTTCCAACCGTTCACAAGTTTTATCCGTTTATAGAGAGAATTTGGCTATCTTGTGTAGCTAAAAAGCTATAAACTATAAAATGAATTTATGAAAAAATTATTACTTAGTGCTGCGGCCGTCCTTGGGATTGGTTTGTCAGTACTTTCGCAGTGTCCTATTGGAACTCCGTATCAATCAGGTAATGCACCTTCCGTTGGTGGTTCTGTTACGCTCACAACTTGTGCCTATGCTGGTGAATATCAGACGATTTCAGGTGTTGTAATCAATAATGAGTATACCGTAACATATACTGGTGGATCAGGTAACTTTATTACAGTTTACGATGCAGCCCAAAATGCAGTGGCCTCAGGTGTTTCTCCAATTACATTCGTAGCTCAATCAAACGGTACTTATTATTCTCAAGCAAATGTGAATAGTACGTGCGGGACTGATTTTTCATGTCATACAGGGATATGGAGTAATACAACTCCTCCAGGTTGTACTATTGGAACACCATATCAAACAGGAACTGCACCTGTTGCAGGTGCAAACGTGAACATAACCACTTGTGCTTATGCGGGTGAATATCAAACAATTAATGGAGTAGTTCCGGGTGATCAATATACTGTAACCTATACTGGTGGGTCAAGTAATTATGTAACTGTTTACGACGCTTTTCAAATAGAGGTAATTGCTGGTGTTTCACCCGTAACCTTTACTGCAACTGTAGGTGGTACCTATTACTCACAGGCTAACTTAAATGATGGTAATTGTAGTACTGACTTTTCATGTCATACTGCCAATTGGGCAAATACATCTCCCCCTCCGGCTTGTCCTCCTGAAGTTGCACCTTGGCTAGAAACATTTACAGGTTCAAGCAACCCTACGTGCTGGACCCAGTCATCAACTTCAGGTGGTCCTTGGACATACACTGGTAATCCAGGTTATGATGTTTCAGGAACATTAGATCACACAAATGGTGTTAGCAACAACTACGCATGGGTAGATCACTCAGGAACAGATGCCGGTGTTATTTTAACAACCCCGGAGATTGATGTGACTGCATTGGGAGGAAACGTAGCTTTACGTTTTTGGACTGTTAGTCATTATCTTGGTACTTTAGATGATTATAACTCTATTTTTGTTGAGGCTAGTGATGGCGCTGGTAACTGGTCTCTAGTTCAGGAGATTACTGGTGAAACAGGACCTGACTGGGTTGAAAATATTTTAGATATTTCTTCTTTCGTTTATGGAGCGAATTTAGTTCAGATTAGATTTAGAGCTGAGGATGGATCACCAACTTCAGGTTTTGCATTTTATAATGATCAATTGTTAGATGATGTTCAAATTTTTGATCCATCTTCATTCTGTTTTGACCCTTTTGACTTTGTTTCTACCGGAGCAACTGGAACAACAGCAGATTTTACTTGGGATATTAATACTTTAGCCTCGACTAATGATTATATTATTGAATATGGACCAATAGGATTTACTCCAGGAACATTTACAAATGTTGTAAATGTAACAGGTGCAACAACAGGCCAAGTTACTGGATTAACGGCTGGTAATATTTACGACTATTATGTTTATTCTAGCTGTGGTGCAGATACAAGTAATTTTGCTGGTCCTGTAACATTAGTTGCAGAATGTGCCGGTGCTACTGCCTTAACTCTAGATGCAGCTGACAACGTTTCTGCAGATATCTCTTGGACTTCTTCAGGAACTGAATTTATTGTTGAATATGATAATTTAGGGTTTACATTAGGTTCTGGTATTACTCAAATAGTAACTCCAACATCTGCTAATTTAACAGGTTTGACACCGAATTCTTTTTATGAGGCTTATGTACGTGTAATTTGTGGTCCTGGTGATACTTCTGCATACTTAGGACCGTTGGAGTTTAATACTTACAACCAAGGTTTGTATATGGATTATAATTCAGAGTGTGCTCCAAACGGTTTTATCGATATAAGTAACACTGGAACTGCAACTAACTTAGGAGATGATGCCGAATTAAATCTTACCTTAGATTTTCCTATGTTATATCAGGGAACTTTATATACAGATGTTACTATTGCTGAAAATGGAGCTGTCTTGTTTGGAACAAACCAAAACCTTGGTTTTTCTAATGGTCTTATTGCAAATCAAGTTGACGGTATTTTTGGATTTTGGGATGATGTAATTTCTAATAATGGAAATATTTGGTACCAGACCATTGGAACTGCTCCGAACAGACAATTTATTGTTCAAACAAAATCTGAATATTGGTCTGGAGGTTCAGGTGACTTTATTGAGTATCAATTAATTTTTGATGAAGCAACCTTTGAAGTGTTTGCTGTATATGAAGATGTTACTTTCGGAAACTTTGCTGATTTTGGAGCTTCTGCTACAATTGGAGCCGCAGGACCAAATCAAGATTTACAAGTTTCATATAACAACACTAATTATTTAACTAATAATTCTTGTATACGTTATTTTTACACAAACTGTCCAAATGTGGTTGATTTAGCTACTGTAGGATACTTTACTGATACAATTATTGTTTCATGGAATGCAGGTTTAGATGGAGAGACGAATTGGACAATTGAATACGGTCCTGCTGGATTTACTCCAGGTACAGGAACAACATTCACAACAACAAATACACAGGACACTATTGGTGGTTTGTCTCAATTGACAGATTATGACGTTTATGTTTATGCGGATTGTGACAATGGAGAGCAAGCAGAAGGTAATATGATTACTACCCAAACAGCACCAGTTTGTGCTACACCATTTGGAGTTAACGCAAGCGGATTGCAAGATTCTATTACAGTTACATGGGATTGGACAGTTGGAGCGCCAACGTCTTTACCAACAGGATTCAATATCCAATATATGACTCAAGGTCAGCCATTGTATTCAGGAACAACAGTGTCTTCAGATATTATATTTGATGATACGATTGTAGATGCAGGATTGTTATATGGAGCATATTATGATGTTTATGTACAAGCAGTTTGTGGTGCAGATACAAGTTTATATGCTGGTCCAGCTTCAGCGCTAATTCCAGCATTGAATGACTCTACATGTTTTGCAGTTGATTTAGCAACAGACGGAACGGTTTATCAATTCAATAACTTAAATACAGGAGTTTCTCCTGGTGAAGCAGCAATTGCTCCGCCAGCAACTGGGTTCCAAACACCAGACGGTTGGGGTAACTCAACTTTAGTTGAAACAACTTGGTTTACGTTTACAGCTCCAGCATCAGGGAACTTATTGATTTCTGGGTTAGATAATAACCAGACAACCAAGATGGCAGTTTACGAAGTGACGGATTGTGGAGATTACAATACATTTACTTTAGTTGGTGCAAACGATGATAATATTGAAGCATTTTCTAATGCTCCATCATACATTCAATGTGGTTTAACTCCAGGTGCTCAATATTATTTATTACACTCTAATGAGTTTACATTCACTCAGAACAACTACTCAATTGCATTAACAGAGATTGACTTTAATGCAGGTAGCTTTGTGTCAGATTTAGATGCTTGTATTGGTGATACTGTGGATATGTTTAATACAATTACAGGTTATGATGTTGAGTATGGTACTTGGTTAGAAAATCAGTTTACTGCGCAATTGAACGATGAGTTCTTTGCAACAACAGTATTAGCTCCAAATACCTATGCATTCGAGTACAGAGTTGAAAGACAATGTGCATACGATTCTATCACGTCTAATGTTACGATCTTCCCACTTTCTAGTGCAGGTCAGGATGGTTCGGCGACAGTTTGCTTAAATGAACCTATTAATTTATTTGATGCATTAAACGGAGTGGTTAATTTTGGCGGAATTTGGTATGATCCTCAAGATGCAGCTTTAATTGGTGCAACTCCATCTGCATCTTCAATCCCTGGTCAGTTTAACTATGATTACATTGTAGGAAACGGAGTTTGTCCAGATGATACCTCTTTAGTAGTTATTACTGTAGATGGTACATGTGACTATCTAGGTTTGGATGAGGATAAGTTAGAAGGAATTACAATTTTCCCTAACCCAACGTCAGATATTGTAACATTAGCTTCAGAGAACAGTGAAGTTTTAAAAGTTCAAATTACTGATATCAAGGGAAGAGTTGTTTATACTTCAAATGAAAAATTAACATTCGGTACGGAGTTAGTAATTAATGTAGAAGCGTTTGAAAAAGGAATTTACATGATTAACTTACGTAATGAGAAAGTTACAAATACTTACAGATTAGTGAAAAATTAATAGGTAAGCATTATTTAAAAAAGGCTGGTAGTAATACCAGCCTTTTTTTTATGCAGTTTTTTATTTAATACTTAACTTTATCAAAAAATTATTTATGAAGCTTCCTTTTAATTTGTTTAAGTGGATAGAAGACAATAGAGATCTTTTAAAACCTCCAGTAAGTAACAAGAACCTTTATGTAGAAGCTGGGGATTTTATTGTTATGATTGTGGGTGGTCCAAATGCCCGTAAAGATTACCATTATAATGAATCAGAAGAGTTGTTTATTCAAATTGAAGGTGATATTCTTGTCAAAGTACAAGAAGATGGAAAAGTCCGTGATATTCATATAAAAGAAGGTGAAATATTCTTATTACCCGGTAATATTCCGCATTCTCCAATTCGTCCGGCAAACTCTGTGGGTCTAGTTATTGAAAAAGTGAGAACAGGTACGGATTTGATTGATGGATTAATGTGGTTTTGCGATAACTGCAACAATCAGTTAAAAGAATACAAGTTTAATTTAAATAACATTGAAGATGACTTCTTACCTCGCTTTAGAGAATTTTATGGCTCTGAGCAGAATAGAACGTGCTCTGATTGCGGAACAGTAATGGAAGTAGACGAACGATTCGTTTAAATAAAAGGATTATAGTATAGATAAGCGCAGTTCAATTAAGAGTTGCGCTTTTTTAGGCTCTTTTAATTGCATGGTTAAAAATAGTCAGACTTAATTTTTGTTAGTCTTTATATTCCTTTTTATCTAAGCAAATTAACATGACCCACCTTTTGAACTTGATTTCCTTCGATATCGGTATAGTTCATTTTCCAAACGTATGTTCCATCTTTACAAGGTAAACCTTTATATGTTCCATCCCAAGAATCAAAGAAATCTGAAAATTCATAGATTAATTCTCCCCATCGATTGAAAATTTGCATTTCAAAGGTCTTTATATTCCCTCCTTTAACTGAAAATCTCGGGTTAAATTCGTTGGCATCTGGAGTAAAAGTATTCGGCACATAAACCAAACCTTCAAAAAAGATTGACGTGGTATCATTGTCTTTACATCCATTTTGGTCAACAAAATAAACGATATAATTTATGCTATTAAGTGGTGTAGCTATAGGTGCACTGCAATTTACGCAACTTAAAAACTCTGTGGGAGACCATGTAAAAGAACCTGTTACATTTGAAACGGCATTTAGCTGTATTTCATCTCCTGTGAAACCGTAATAGTCACCATTGGCTTGTACAAATGGTTCAGGGAAATGATCTATTAATACAAATGCAGTGTCCTTACATCCATTAATATCAGTCACCTCAACACCAAAGTTGGTAGGGTAGTTGGGCTGTACAATTGTTGAGTCGGCGCTGAAATTGCTTACAAATGCACTAGGAAACCACATGTAACCTATCCCTCCTGAAGCCCAGACCTCAGCGGGCTCTCTTGGACATACGATAGTATCGTTTCCTGCCCTTGCGTCTACTTCAATCACTTCAATATATGTAGAGTCCGGAACAGTTCCACATGGATTTGTGAAATCCACATAATATGTAATGTCATTTATAGTATTGGTTATTACTGTACTTCCAACCGTTGTATTTAATCCTGTTGGCGGACTCCAAGTATAATTAATTGCTCCGCTAGCGGTGATCTCTGCCGAAGAAAACTTACACAGTTTTAACGTATCATCAATCATAGGAGTAGGTACATCGAAGAATACCTCGATAGTAAAAGATTCGTTTATTTCGCATCCTTCAGGAGTAGTTACTAGGATTTCGTAAGTTGTAGTAGCGTCTGGAGAAGCAGTTGTGGTATCTAAGTTCGTTGCTTGTAAACCATTTGGCGGACTCCAAGCGTATGTTCCTCCTCCAGTTGCCCAAACTGTAATTTCTTCTCCAAAGCAAATAGAAGTATCACCAATTGTTTCTATGTTTCCACCGTAAACGTCTAAAAAAGCATCTAATGTATCTGCACCACAGACGTCCGAAACAATTACGGTGAAATTAGTGGGTTGAGTTATGTTTGCGGTAGGAGTTGGTGAATTTGCGTCATCTAAAAATTGAGCAGGAAACCACTCATATGTCGCACCTCCAAATGCTTCTAACTGGTATGGCTCTCCGGGGCAAATTGGAGTAGGTGAAGTTACAACTCCTCCTTCAAATATGTCAATTACTATATCAAAGGTTGTAGTGTCATTCTCGAAGCAATTTAAGCTATCGCCCACAACAAGAGTAACGGTATAATTTCCTGGTCCTGCATAGTCATGTGTCGGACTAAAAGCTGTACTAAAATTATTATCTCCAAAATCCCAGAAAAAGGTATTTCCATTTTGCGAATTATTGGGAAATGTAACAGAGTTAGGAAGGCAAATTAGTGGGTCAACAGCGCCAATAGTAGATTCTATATTACTTAAATCAAACTTAAAACATGCCATATTACAGTTGTTACTATTGTCAGTATTGGAAAATGCTCCCAACGTTGTAGTAAAGCCATCTGTTGCTGATCCACAACTTCCACAAACAGCATGATATATTCTTCCCTTTTTATCGAAACGACTTGTTCCGCCGTCTACGTGGTTAGAGGGGCTATTTGTACCTCCCATAAATGTTGCATAATCTAAATTTGTTGCGTCCGTTCCTAGAACGGCAATATAGAAATTACTGCCATTGGTAGTTGATTGAAAAGCATCAAGAGTAACCGGAAAACCATTTGTGGTGCTAGAAGGAACTGAACCACTATTTGTATTTCCTCCCCATCCTGCTATATAAATGGTATAACAATCAGATACCAAGAAGGCAGTTGGAGAGATTTCTGGAGCTCCCGATCCAGCACCTATTAAAGTTGTCCATTCTTCTGCCGTTAGCGTTTCATTGAATTTTTTTATGAATTGTCCACTGTTTGCAACACCAAATTTGCCAGGAGTAATTGCCATATTTCCGTCGGTTTGACCATAGACATAAGGCTTGTTGTCTAAATCTACTTGAACAAAATATCCTTGATCATAGTTAGGAGTGCCTATGTATGTTCCAGCTAATAGGTTGGCGGTGTTACCGTCTAATTCTATTAAGTACCCATCAATACCTCCGTTATATGTTAGGTCTAATCCGGTACTTACACCTAATGAGTTTGACGTTGTTCCGCCAGTTACATAAACATTTCCTGTATTTGAAACTTGCAGCGCATTTCCAGTTTCTATTCCAGATCCTCCAAAGTAGGTGCACCAGTTTAAATTGCTTAATGCAGGGTTAAATTTACCTATTACTGCATCTTGACCTCCAGATAGTGTATTGTCTGACTGGCTGCCCGCAGTTGGGAAATTTGATGATTGCGTAGTTGAAGAGAAATAAACATTTCCTGCATTATCAAGCGTTACTTCCCCTCTGTATTGATCACCATAATTATACGCTAAGCTTCCAATATTAACACCGTCCACTCCTGAACCTCCAATGAAGGTAGAAGCAAGTAGATTAGATCCATCAGCACTTAGTCTTGCCAAATATAAATCACTACCGCTGAGGGGAACAAAATTTTCGTTTGTAAACTGACCGCCATTAAAAACGGTTTGAAAGGCACCTGCTGTTACCGGAAGGTTTGGACTAGAAGTAACGCCAAAAATAAAAAGTTCTCCTGCGTCATTAGCAATGATTGAGTTGGGTGTTTCGTTTCCTGCGCCTCCAAAATAAGTGCTATAAATTAAAGCACTTCCTTGTGCATTGAATTTTGTAATGGCAACATCCCATGGATACTGTCCTTCTCCACCGTTGAATGTGCCGTCATAAGGTCCTGTAGTAAGAGGATATCCAGTTCCTGCTACAATTCCTCCGCCAAACAAATTAGCGTTTTGATCTGGTGTTGCAGTATATCCCCAGTTGTCTGCTGTAGAACCAGAGAAAGTAGAAAAAGTTATTTCAGGATCTATAACATAAGTTCCATTTATTGGTGCGTTTGGCATATCAAATCCAAGGATCCCATTTTCTAGAATAAAGGAACTCTCTATTTCTTTATCTCTTTCTATTTGATATGAATACGGTTTGCTTTCTGTTAAGATTCCTAAATCTGTGTGAACTTTAAGGTTTCCTCCTTTGTCTAATTTGATGCTATTTTGACCTTCGTACTGAATTTTAATTTGAGATATATCTGCACCTGTCTTTACTCTAAAACTATATTTAAGGGCTTTGGTTCCCTCTATTATTAAGTCTATGTTGGGGTAAAATTCTAAAAATTCAACTTTATTGTAACTGTATATATTTCCTTTCCACTTTGTTGAGTCTGACCCCAAAATATAATTTCTGTAAAAAGTGGAAGAGTCAGATACTTTTAACTCTCCTTTCCAATTGCTGTTAAGAAACTTGGATTTTAATCCAAAATGTATGCTTTCTTTCTCATGTTTGTCCTTTTCATGATGGTGTTTATGATTTTCCTCTGAGTGATTGTGTAAATCCGAATAATTATTTAAATGATAAGCAAATCCATCTTTTTCAATAAACATGGCTCCAGAGTTCATATCAACTTTATACAAGATTTTTTCCTCCCATTGTCCTTTGTTAGGATGCAGCCATACTTCTTGTGTAAAACTCATGAAAGAGACTAGTAATAAAAATATGTATAGCGTCTTTTTAATCAATGACTTAAATTTACAATGTATTTGTGAGCCAACCAAACGGATTAATCTATGATATCATCTGTTTTAACTTTAATTAATAACTGTTTTTTTCATTTAAAGTTGCCTAATTTTAGAAGTTTATAGCAAATGTCTTACCAAATGTCATTTTGCTTCTAAAATTAAAGGTTAAATTTGCAATAAAATATCTCGTACCAACGATGAGTGATGCTATAAAACACGAGTGTGGAATTGCACTTTTAAGACTAAAAAAACCCCTAGAGTTCTATCTTGAAAAATACGGAACAGCTTTCTACGGAATAAATAAACTTTATCTATTAATGGAAAAACAGCATAACCGTGGACAAGACGGAGCGGGTGTTGCCAACATTAAGTTAGATATGGATCCAGGAGAAAGATATATTTCTAGGGTGCGCTCTACAGACCCTAAACCCATCCAAGATATTTTTTCATCTATCAATAAACGTTTTCAAGAAATAGAAGAAACGAACCCAGAGAAACTAAATGATGTAGATTATTTAAAAAGAAATGCAGGGTTTACTGGTGAGTTGTTTTTAGGTCATTTACGTTATGGAACTTTTGGACGAAATTCTATTGAGAGTTGTCATCCATTCCTTAGACAAAATAACTGGATAACAAGAAACCTAGTGGTTGCAGGAAACTTTAATCTTACAAACGTTGATGAATTATTTGATGTTTTAAAAGGAATAGGTCAGCATCCGAAAGAAAAATCTGATACAGTTACTGTTCTAGAAAAGATAGGACATTTCTTAGATGAGGAGAACGACGAGATGTATCAACAATATAAAGCGCAAGGATATTCTAAGCCTGAAATATATAAGCGTATTGCTGAGAAAATTGATTTAGAGAAAATCCTAAAAAAAGCTTCTTCAGATTGGGATGGTGGATACGCTATGTCTGGTCTACTTGGTCATGGAGATGCCTTTGTTCTAAGAGATCCTTCTGGTATTAGGCCAGCTTTTTGGTACGAAGATGATGAAGTATGCGTAGTTGCCTCTGAAAGACCAGTTATTCAAACAGCATTTAATTTAAAGCAGTCAGATATTCAGGAATTAACACCTGGACATGCCCTAATCGTAAAGAAAAATGGTTCGGTAAATGAAGTTTTAATCAACGAGCCAAGAGAAAGACAAGCGTGTTCTTTTGAACGCATTTATTTTTCTAGAGGAAACGATTATGATATTTATAAAGAACGTAAAAAGCTTGGAGACTTAATTGTACCTGAGGTCGTAAAATCAGTTAATTATGATCTTGATAATTCTGTTTTTTCATTTATACCAAATACAGCAGAAACGTCTTTCTATGGTATGATTAAAGGATTAGAAGATTACCTAAATCAAGAAAAGTTTGATGCGATTAAAGCGTTAGGCAAAGATTTTACTGATGACCAGCTTTCAGCTATTCTAAATCGAAGAGCGCGTATTGAAAAAATAGCGATTAAAGATGCTAAGCTGAGAACATTTATTACCCAAGATGACGCCAGAGATGATATGGTTGCTCATGTGTACGATATTACATATGGCTCTGTTGTTCGTGGAAAAGATAATTTAGTAGTAATAGATGACTCTATAGTAAGGGGAACAACTTTAAAACAGAGTATTCTGAGGATTTTAGACAGATTAGAACCCAAAAAGATTGTGGTTGTTTCTTCAGCACCTCAAATTCGTTTTCCTGATTGCTACGGAATAGATATGGCAAGGATGAAAGACTTTATTGCTTTTGAAGCTGCCATTTCTTTGCTTAAAGATAAGGGTCTTGATCATATCATTGATGATGTTTACAAGAAATGTAAAGAGCAAGAATTTATACCAAAAGAACAAATAAAAAATTATGTAAAAGAGATATACAAACCTTTTACACCAGAAGAAATTTCAGCTAAAATCTCTGAACTGTTAACACCTAAGACAATCAAAGCTGAAGTTGAAATCATTTATCAGTCGATAGAGAATTTACACAAGGCTTGTCCAGAAAATTTAGGTGATTGGTATTTTACAGGAAATTACCCAACTCCTGGCGGGAATAAAGTGGTGAACAAAGCATTTATTAACTTTGTAGAAGGTAACGATAAACGAGCCTATTAAATAAATATGAAAAAGCAAACTACATTATTCTTCTATCTTTTAGGTGCGTATGTAGTTTTGCAGTTTTCTTGGTGGGGCTATCATTTGATAGATTTATCGCATGAACTTCAAAAGAATGAGCCAGGTTCTCAAAACAGAACCTGGATGGTTGTTGGAGAAGGATCCGTTTTTCTGGCTTTACTTATTTTTGGACTTTGGAGAATCAGACGATCCATTAAAAAAGAACTCGATCTATCTCAACAACAAAGTAATTTTTTACTCTCTGTAACGCACGAATTGAAAACACCGATAGCGTCTAATAGACTTTACCTTCAAACGATACTCAAACGTGCTAATTTACCAAATGAGAAAAGAGAAGAATTATTGAAGTCTGCCTTAGGAGAAAATAAGCGATTACAAGAGATGATAGAAAATATTCTTACGGCTACACAACTAGATAATCGGGTTTTACAACTAAATGTTTCAGATGAAAATATAGCAGAATTTGCTGAAGATCTGGTTCAAAAATGGAGCAAACAACGTTGCGATATTTCTGTTGTAAATAAAGTACGCGAAACGGTAAAGGTTGACAAAATACTTATCGAAATCATGATTGTTAATTTGCTGGAAAATGCTTTGAAATATGCTAAAGGAAACGGAATTAATCTGTCCTTTTCACTAATAGATAGAAGTTTGCAAATCTTAGTTTGCGACCAAGGACCGGGTATATCAAAAGAAGATCAAAAGCAAATATTTAAGAAATTTTATAGAGCTGGAAACGAAGAAACAAGAACCGAAAAGGGCACAGGCCTCGGTTTGTACATCGTTTCAGAGCTTGTTAAAATTCATAATGGTAGAATATCTTATCAAAATAACGAGCCAAATGGAGCGTGTTTTAAAATTGTTATAGAAAATGTCTAAGAAAGTCGGTTTAATTATTCTGGATGGCTGGGGTATTGGAGATAAATCAGAATCAGATGCTATTTACAACGCCAAAACCCCATGTATGGATAGTTTATTGGCGAATCACCCAAATGCTAGGTTAACAACTTTTGGTGAGGAAGTAGGACTACCAAAAGGTCAAATGGGAAATTCTGAGGTAGGACACCTTAACATAGGAGCTGGGAGAATTGTTTATCAAGAATTAACGAGAATTAATAAGGCGATTCAAGAAAAGATTTTTTTTGAAAATACTGAACTGATAAAAGCTTTTGCTAATGCCAAAAAAACAAAGAAAAAAGTACATTTTATTGGTCTAGTTTCTGAAGGAGGTGTACATAGTTCTCAGAAGCATTTGTATGCTCTTTGCGACATGGCAAAATCCTACCAATTAGAGGGTGTTTTTATACATGCTTTTACAGATGGTAGAGATTGTGACCCTAAAAGTGGTAAGCAATTTTTAATTGAATTAAGTAATAAAATAGAAGGTTCAACTGCTGAAATAGCTACTGTTATAGGCAGATACTTTGCAATGGATAGAGATAACCGCTGGGAAAGAATAAAAAAAGCGTATGATCTTATGGTGCATGCTAAAGGTCAAAATCATACCAATGTAGCAGCCTTGTTTGATGCTTCCTATGCGTCAGGAGTTACAGATGAATTTATAGCACCTTCTTTATTGACCTCTAAAAATGCTAAAATTGAAGAAGGCGATACCGTTATCTGTTTTAATTTTAGAACAGATAGACCAAGAGAAATTTCAATCGCTTTAACACAAAGAGAAATTTCAAATGAAGGGATGAAGCCTTTAGACATTGATTACTATACAATGACTTCTTACGACGATTCTTTCCAAAATGTAAATGTGATTTTCACAAAAGATAATTTAAAAAATACACTTGGAGAAGTATTAAGTAAACACAATAAAAAACAAGTTAGAATTGCAGAAACTGAAAAGTATCCGCATGTTACATTCTTCTTTTCTGGAGGTAGAGAAACGGAGTTTTCGAATGAAAAACGGATTCTAATAAACTCTCCAAAAGTTGCTACTTATGATTTACAACCTGAGATGAGTGCTTATGAGGTTACGGAAAAAATGATAAACGAAATACAACAAAATAAACCTGATTTTTTCTGTTTGAATTTTGCGAATCCAGATATGGTGGGTCATACCGGTGTTTACGAAGCTATACAGAAAGCTGTTGAAACAGTTGATAAAGGGTTGTGCCAAATTATAGAAACAGGTAAACAAGAAGGTTATTCATTTATTATTATCGCAGATCATGGCAATGCAGATTTTGCTTTGAATCCAGACGGATCACCAAATACAGCACATTCTTTAAACCCTGTTCCGATAGTTCTTTTAGATGAGGATCACAAGCAAATAAATGATGGGAAATTAGCGGATATAGCTCCAACGATACTTGATTTATTTAAGATAGAAGCTCCAGAAGAGATGGATGGAGTTAGTTTGATATAAGCTATTAACATAAAATGAAAAGAGCTACTCGTTTTGAGTAGCTCTTTTTTTATGGTTATTTTCTAATTAAATGAATAAATCCTTGCTCTACAATTTCTTCTCCTTGAAAACCGCGTACTACAAAAGTGTAAAAGTAAACACCATCAATACAAGGTTCTCCTGAATTTTTGTTATTTCCATTCCAAACTGCATTTGAAGGGTCTCCTTTGCTCTCAAAAACAATATTCCCCCATCTATTGGTAATAGTCATATCTAAACTTTCTGCATTTTCCGGACTTACCATAAATACATCATTAACTCCTTCAGAACTTCCAGGTGTAAACACATTGGGCAACTGATAGTTCAAAGGTAAGAATGGAGTTACAAATATAGTTTGATATGCAGTATCTGAACAAGCACCTTCATTCACAATAAGCTCAACAGTATATGTTTCTTGTGATTCGTCATAAGTTGCGCCCTGATTCGATAAATCGGTTACCGTGTTTGATGTTCCATTACCAAAGTTCCAAGCATAATTATCCGCATTCGGCGTACTGTTGTTAGTAAATGTTACAGACAAAGGCGCAAATCCCTGTGTTGGATTTGCAGTAAAGCTAGCTGTTGGAGGTGGATCTTGGGTTAGTAAAATACTATCAGAGGTTGTACAAATATCGTCTGTAACAGTAAAATAGTACCAACCAGGAACGAGGTTAGACCATGCAGAAGCATCTGTGCCAAAAGGGCTATTGGCTCCAGGACCAGACCAGTTATAGTCGGGAACACCAGTTTGTCCGCTAATTAAACCATAGACTAACCCGTCTTGAACACCGCAAGATGCTGTTTCCGCTACCATAGTATCTATATTTAAACTTTGATCAACAATAATTGTAGCCGTATCAAGGTAATCAAAACCACAAGCATCAACAGAGATTACTAAATAGTCTTGCGCACCATCATTTAGGGCCGAAAGATTTACATTGTCTCCAGAAGTTACGTAGGTAGAATCAGGAAGAGAAAACCAATCATATTGATAGGGTCCAAACCCTCCGTCAGTTGTAACATTTATTGGAACTTGGTCTGTTGCACATAAAATCGTTGTATCTAGTGCAGTAACATTTGAAAAGGGTTCGTCCAATATATATGTGAAACCTTGCGTTTGTATGGTGTCTCCACAAATAGTTACCGTAAAAGCAGATATAGTAAGTAATTCCGGACCTTCAATTAAACCGTCATCGATTGGGCTGAGTAATAAAATAATCGAGTCTTGTCCAGGTAAGAAAACTACAGAGTCTCCTGCGGTTACACTCGGATAATCCACACCATCCGTTGCATCTCCGCCAGTTGTGAAATAAATAGTTAAAGAGTCTGTAGATTGGTTTTCAGGTCTAGAAAAAATAACCTGACCATCCGTACATCCTTCTATAAGTATTGTGTCATTTTGAGTGGTGGCAATAGAAATATCTACTGCATTTGTTTTAAAAGAGTTGGATTCCAAGAAAACGCCAGAATCGAGTCCGGTATCAGCAATGTTGGCAACACCTAATTTAATGTGGTAGGTTTGACCACAAATTAAACTTGCATTGGCTTTTAACCCTAAAGTACCACCATTGAAAATATAGCCAGCTGTACCAGCATACGCTTCGGTGTAATAAATTGTGTTTGACAACCAGTTTGGATCAGCTGCTGCACAATTAGCTGCAGAACCTGCTCCTCCAGGTATACCTGAATTTACTGTATTAATTTGCACTGGAATGTTACCTCCTGGAATAAGTGCAATGTTTTCAGCGCCATTCTGATAAGGGCCAGAAAAACCTGGACCTGAAATGAAGAAACCAAATACATCATTGAAGCCTGAACAAGTATAAGTACCGTACTCTACACTAGCAAAGTGATAATTAAAAGATAAAGTATCACCCGTTGCTATAAAATCAAATTCCAGTACAGTTCCATTGGTTGCATTGTTTGATGCTAAGGATTGAACGTCAGGGTCTCCTATAGTTGCTCCTCCTTGAGTAGCTAAATAAACTCCACTCGGAAACTCGAAATTATTGGTTGGTGCATTAAACTGCAATGCAGATGGGTTAGTAATCGTAGCATTATTTGCAGTACCATTAAAGGTAACATTAAATGCGTTGATACCCTGGCCTATTAGCACTTGCTGCACGAGTTCTTCTGGAGTTAAAGTATTAACCGTATTTATTTGACTAAAAGAAGTAATACTGGTTAAAATGAAAAGACAAGCAATAATTTGTTTCATAATTGAGTATTTGGTTTTTACAAGACGAAAAGTAACTAAAAAGAGTTGCATTTGTACTAGATTACTTAAAAGTCTTTTTCATTTCTTTTGTTCGATTAGATTCCTAATAGTATCACATAGAAAATTTTAACTTTGTATCAAAACAAGTTTACAATGAATAATACGCAAGATTACATATACAAGAACAAAGATAAATTCCTTAATGAGATTATTGAACTCTTAAAAATTCCTTCTGTTTCTGCAGATCCAGCTTTTAAAAAAGAAGTACTTAGAACGGCAGATTTTATTGCAGATGAGTTAAAGAATTGTGGAGCCGATAATGTAGAAATTTGTCAAACTGCAGGATATCCAATTGTTTACGGAGATAAAATTATCGATTCAAACTTGCCTACCGTTTTGGTTTATGGTCATTATGATGTTCAACCAGCTGATCCTCTAGAATTGTGGGATTCACCAGCATTTGAGCCAGTTATAAAAAAAACAGACATTCATCCAGAAGGTGCGATTTTTGCACGTGGAGCTTGTGATGATAAAGGACAGATGTTTATGCACATCAAAGCATTCGAAGCGATGATGAAAGCAAATGAATTGCCTTGTAATGTGAAATTCATGATTGAAGGTGAAGAAGAAGTTGGATCAGAAAACTTAGGAGTTTTTATTAAAGAAAATAAAGAGAAACTTGCTGCCGATATTATTTTGGTTTCAGACACAGGAATTTTAGCGAATGATGTACCATCTATCACAACAGGTTTACGAGGATTAAGTTATGTTGAGGTAGAGGTAACCGGACCAAATAGAGATTTACATTCTGGACTTTACGGTGGTTGTGTTGCAAATCCAATAAATATTTTGGCAGATATGATTGCTTCTTTAACGGATAAGAATAATCATATTACCATACCTGGCTTTTATGACAATGTGCAAGAATTATCAAAAGAAGAACGTGCCGAAATGGCAAAAGCACCCTACAGTGAAGAAGCGTACAAAAAAGCACTAAATATTGCCGATGTACACGGAGAAGCTGGTTATTCAACACCAGAAAGAGGTTCTATTCGTCCAACATTAGATGTAAATGGAATATGGGGAGGATATACTGGAGAAGGCGCTAAAACTGTGATTGCATCTAAAGCGTATGCGAAAATTTCTATGCGACTTGTTCCCAAACAAGGCCCAGATGAAATCACAAAGAAATTTAAAGATCATTTTGAATCAATTGCTCCCGAAGGCGTGAAAGTAAAAGTGAGTCCACATCACGGAGGAGAGCCTGCTGTTACACCTATAGATTCTGTTGGTTATAAAAGCGCAAGTCTGGCAATGGAAAAAACATATGGAAAAAAACCAGTTCCAGTTCGTTCTGGAGGAAGTATTCCTATCGTATCACTCTTCGAGAAAGAGTTAGGCTTAAAAACTGTGCTTATGGGATTTGGTCTAAACAGTGATGCTATCCACTCGCCAAACGAACATTACGGTTTGTTCAATTATTATAAAGGAATTGAAACGATACCGTATTTTTATCACTACTTTTCAGAATTATCGAAAGGCTAATCAAAGTAAGGTCGGTTTTTAAATTTGCCGACCTTTTACACAAAACGTATGAAACAGTTTAAGTTATTGTTATTGCTAAGTGTTGTATTCCTATTCTCTGGATGTTTCGAGTATGAAGACATAGAGTTCAAAGGAATCAACAATTTTAAAATGGGAACCATTAAAGATGGTGCTGTTAATTTTGATCTTGACGTAACCTTATTTAATCCTAATGGATACGCTATTTCGGTTAAGCCTTCTGAGGTGGAAGTATATGTAGAAGATGATTATATTGGCCTAGCAAAACTTTTGCAGAAGGTTAAAATGAAAAGAAAGACAACTGCTCTGTATGCCATTCCATTGAAATTGACTTTAGAAAATGGAGCCATGTTTAAGCTAATGCGCTACGCGTTTAAAAAAGAAGTTACGCTTAATATTAAAGGGAAGGTGAAGGGCGCTGTACTTGGTTTATCTAAAAAAATAGAGGTGAACGAAAAGAAAACGATAAGTACCAAAGATTTTAAGCTGTGATAAAGCATGATTTTGAGCTGTTAAATGATGGTGAGTTTTCTTTGTTATTACAAGAGTCTGGAATTGTATCTTATAATGATGCATGTCGTTTTATTAGAGATATTCGTTATGATAGAATTTCTGATCCAAAGGATATTTCCTTGGTTTTTCATGAAAGACAAGGAACCTGTTCTACAAAACATGCTTTTTTAAAAAGAGTTGCTGAGGAGCAAGGAGTTTTAGATGTGGAGTTAATGATTGGAGTTTTCAAAATGGGACCAAATTCTTTACCTGAGCTGGCCAGTATTTTTGAAGATTATACTTTTGATTATATCCCTGAGGCGCATGTTTATCTCAAAATAAAAGATGAAACACTAGATTTTACGCTTAAAAACAGTTCTGATTTTGTTCCTTTTTTAATTCAAGAACAACAGGCATCAATTGAGTATGTGCTAAACGAAAAAGTACGTTATCATAAAAATTTCATTAACCATTGGAATAAAACAAATCTAACTAATGATGAGGTTTGGGAACTGAGAGAGAAATGTATACAGCAACTGTCTTCTTAATATCATCTTAGAGATTAAGCTTATTTTTATCTTCTAGGTCAATACAACTAATCTTGAATTCTTATTTTTACAAAACAATTTAAAACGCAAATATGAGTAATAACGCAATGGATCAAGGACACGTTAATTATACTGTAAACGAACTAGGAATTGCTACAATTGAGTTTGGACATCCGTTAAGTAATTCTTTACCTGGTAAGATTTTAAATAAACTAGCAAATACAATCCTAGAAGTCGGAGAAAACAGCGCTGTGAAGGTCATTGTTTTAAAGTCTACCGGCGATAGAGCATTTTGCGCCGGAGCCAGTTTTGATGAATTAATTTCTATAAAAGATTTAGAAACAGGGAAAGTGTTTTTCTCAGGTTTTGCTAATGTCATTAACGCATGCAGAAAATGTCCTAAATTAATCATAGGTCGCGTACAAGGTAAAGCCGTAGGCGGTGGAGTGGGAGTAGCCTCTGCAGTTGATTATTGTTATGCAACAAAACATGCTGCTGTAAAACTTTCTGAACTCGCCGTAGGGATTGGACCTTTTGTAGTTGGTCCGGCAGTTGAAAGAAAGATTGGTACTTCAGCAATGAGCCAGCTCGCCATAAATGCTACAGAATGGAGAAGCGCAGATTGGGCGAGAGAAAAGGGATTATATGCAGATATTTTTGACTCAGTAGAAGAAATGGATACTGAAATTGAAAAACTAGCAAGTACTTTATCAAAATCTAACCCAGAGGCGATGACAATGTTGAAAGAGATTTTTTGGCAAGGAACAGAACATTGGGATGGACTGCTTGCTGAGAGAGCTGCGAAAAGTGGAAAGCTGGTCTTGTCTGATTTTACAGTTAAGGCAATAAATTCATTCAAGAAAAAATAAATAAAGTAATTGTTTAAATACAAGGATACCTGATTTAGGTGTCCTTTTTTTTTGTAAAAAAATATTTATCCTCTTTTCGAACCAAACCATTTATACTTTGTTCCTATAATATAACAAAGCAATATGTATCAACTCATCAAAAAACAATTTGTAAAAACAGACCTACAAACCTGTTGGGGTTTTTTTTCATCTCCAAGAAACTTAAAGGAAATTACACCAGATTATATGGGGTTTAATGTTTTAACAGAGATACCAGAAAAAATGTACGAAGGACTTATGATAGAGTACAAAGTAACTCCATTACTTAATATTCCAATGAATTGGATTACAGAGATTAAGTATGTACATGATAAAGAGTTTTTTGTTGATGAACAAAGAAAAGGTCCATATAAAATATGGCACCATGAACATCATTTTAAAGCGGTTGACGGTGGCGTTGAAATGACCGATATAGTTTCATACGAAATACCTTTAGGTATCCTAGGTCGTATAATGCACCCAATTATAGTAAAAAAGAAGTTGGAAGAAATATTCGATTATCGCTTTAAGCGCGTAGATGAGTTATTCAATAATAAATAGTAGTCAAGTTATAGTTTTAAAGGTGTTTTATTCAGTTAAAACACCTTTTTTCATGTAAAAATCTATCTAAAAGTCGTTCTTTTTAAAGTATTCTACAAGTTCTATTAAATCTGTAAAATAGAAGTCGGATAATGTAAGTTTTTTATTTGTGCTATGAGACTTTTCAGGTATCACCGCAACTTTCATTTTTGCACTTAAGCCGGCGAGCATACCATTAAAAGAGTCTTCAATAACCAAGCAATTTTGCGGCTTTATATTTAGCATTTTTGCAGTTTCAAGGTAAATTTGAGGATGAGGTTTTCCGTACTCAACATTTTGTGCGCTTAATGTATAATCGAAATAGTGTTCTATTTTCAAAGTAGAAAGCACACATTCAAGTAGTTTAGTGTAAGAAGAAGTTGCCAGTCCTATTTTTAGTCCTTTTCCTTTGAAAAAGAGCAGTGCTTGTTCTACACCACTAAGTGCTTTCCCTTGTTGTTTTATGAGGTAAATCATTTCTTGTATGATTTCATCAACAATTATTTCTGTGCTTACCTTACAGTTTACGAAACGTTCTTTCCAAAAGTCTACAACTTCATCAATTCTTAATCCAACAGTTGTTTCCATTTCTTTGTTACTAACACGAATTCCAACTTGATTGAAAACAGTGGTTTCAGCAATTTTCCAAAGCGGTTCAGAGTCAATTAAAACCCCATCCATATCAAAAATTACAGCTTCTATTTTACTTTTCATATTTTAAGGTATATAAACTTGCCTTTGAAATAGGGTTTGTTTCATGTGTTAGAAAAAGAGTGTTTTTTGAAGCAGCTATGGCTTCCCATTGATTATAAAATTCAAGATAAAGTGTTTGCTTCCATTCTAATTTTCCGGCAGAAATTTCGAATACATATATTTTCGAGTAGGTGAGTAGAAAAAGTTGGTTTTCAAAAATAGTTGCGCTTGTAATAGATTCTTCCATCCAATTACTGCTCGGAAAGAAAAGCGAAGTTGCTTGCGAGATTTTTTCTTTGTTAAAATCTAAACTATAGCACAAACTAACGCCATTAAATGGTTGGGTTCGGTTTTTTGTGAAAATCCATAGTTGATTGTTGTAGTAAACAAGTGCTTCGGCATCAAAATAAAGTTTGCTTTTACTTGGTGGGAAATCTTTTTGATTGGGATATTTAAACTTATATTTTTTTGCTTTTATCTTTTTTTGAGTAAGTACTTCTTTTAATTCAACTTTTAGAATTTTAAGGTTTTTTCTATTGTTTTCATTATTCCCAATGTCCGCAATGTACAGATTACCCTTGTGGTCTAAGCAAAGGTCTTCCCAGTCTACATTATCTTCATCTGTTATTTCACAGGTATGTATGAGTTCTCCTTTTCTATTTAGCACATAAATTTCCGCTTTATTTCCACCGTCATTAATGGTAATGAAGCTTCCGTTTTTCAAAACTACAAGACCAGAGCTTTCTTTGATTTTTGGAGTCAGTTGGCAAACTAGATCTTGACCAAAAGCAAAGGTTTTAAAACACAAAAACAAGAATAAAATACCAAAATTGATTTGTTTCATTTTTTAAAATTAATACTTAAATAACAAATCACCTTAGACTTACTTTTATTAATTGTTAACTTCGTAAAAATTATCTAATATGTTATCACCAGGTTCTAAGGGTTGGATTCGAAAATACTTTCAATTGATAGATGAAGGTATTATTTCCATAAACTCTGTGATACCAGAAGGTATGGACGAAAAGCGTTTCGTGCATTTAGAAATGAGCAAATCTGGATTGCTTTTCGGCTATCCACACAGTAGAATTTTTTCGAATCATATAGAAGATGGAAATTGGACCAACGAAGAAAACTTAAAAATTGTTTTGTTTGAGAGTCTGTTGCACATTTTTACCCTGAAGAACGGCACCTTTGATAAAAGTAATTTTATTCTTTCTCTATCCGAGTTTTATAAAGAACACAACGCAAGGTCTATTTTAAATTTTACAGGAATTTTCTTTAAAGATTCTCAAGAAGAGAGTATAGAAAAGGTGCTGGCGAAAAGAATAGATATTAAAAAGAATTTAGAGAATAAAGCGTGGATTAATTATTTAAGTAATAGTCTAATCTATTTAGATGTTGTTTTGTTTCATAATTTCTTGAGATCTAACAAAGAAACGATTAACAACAACTATCAAAATCGAGCAGTTACAGTTTTACAAGCAATAATTTTGGCTGTACATTCTGACGGAGAGATAGATAAAAAAGAAAAAATGTTGTTCAATGTGTTCTTAGCATCTGCAAATTTGCCTGAAGACAACCGAAGCACACTCGAAAAAGCATTTAAGAAGAACACCCTCACGATAAACGATTTAGATGTAAACCTATCAGGAGATTGGTTGTTTAAGCATTATATTCTCAGTTTATGCGCGCTCACTATTTTTGCTGATAATGATGCCTTGGATCAAGAAATTAATTATCTCTATGAGCTGTGTAACTACTTCGAAATTGAAACAACAGACCTCCACGAGAATATCGCAATGATAGAGACGTTTGTTTTAGAAAATCAAGGTAGATTGGTTTTCTTACAAGATAATTCTGGATACGATAAACTTTACGCGAATTTATCTAAAAGGTGGGTAAAGGTATTAGGAAGAAACAAAGACAAACTTGTTCAAGAGCTCTCTCAAAGTAAAGAGCTTTTGATGCTTATTGCTAAATCAAGAAAAGAAGAACTCTCTTCTGAAGAAAAAATTAAAGTAAAAACACAGTTTTTAGATATCATTAAATCTATGCCAGCATTAGCTATTTTTATGCTACCTGGTGGTGCATTATTGCTTCCTTTGGTTCTAAAGATAATTCCAGATTTAGTGCCATCTGCTTTTAAAGAAAATGATTTGGAAGAAAATGCCTTTAAGGATTCGCCAGAATAGAATTAGGTGTTACGCTCTTAATAGAGGTTGAGATGTATTTTAAGGTAGGTTTTGCAACCCCATCTGCCGTAGTACTGAACACGTAATTTATCCCTTCAATAGTTGTTTGTCCGTAGCAATGGTAAGAAGTATGGTCTACACCAACATTTTTAGAAGCTTCAGCTATTCCTTTTACTTTTAATTTCTTTTTGTAACTCATAAAGGATAACGTGTCCTCTATGTATTCAATTTCATAATACTTTTTATCTCCGTTTAAGGCTTTGCGTTTGTCGGCCATCATGTCTTCTCGGCCCCAGTCGTCAATCGTAATTTGGAACTGTTCTCCCATTGTTAGTTTCCATTTGAATCCACCTTCCTCGTGTTCAACGTTTGGTTGAATAGCAGAACCAATTGTTGCTTTTTCACCAGGTAGGTAAATAGTTGCGTTTATTTCAGAAGAAACTAAACTAAATTTTTCAAATTCTTCTAGAAATTTATCCTTTTTTTCGGCTTCCTTTTGAGCATCTAAATTAATTGTTGTGTCTGGGGTTGAATTATCACAGCCAACCATAAGAATTGTGGTAAATAGTTGTAGAATTATGACTGACAAGTTTTTCATGAGCAGTTGCGTAATAGTGTGTAATGATTAGCAAATAAAGAGTTTTGAATACAAACATCAATTTAAATTCACTTATTTTGAAAAAAAGGTGTTTAATTTGAACATTTTTAGTTTTTGGATGTTTTATCATGTCATGGGATTGTATAAAATAAAAGATATTGAAACCTTAACAGGTATTAAAGCGCATACAATTAGAATTTGGGAAAAAAGGTATGAAATTTTAACGCCTGAAAGAACAGAGTCTCAAATTAGAATGTATTCGGATGAAGACTTGGTATCTTTATTGAACATCGCCATGCTTAATAAAAATGGGTGGAAAATTTCTAATATTGCAAAACTGAGCGTAGAAGAAATAGAGAAAGCCGTTGAGTCGCTCAGTAAGTTTGAAGACGTAGACGACTCTTTCGAGAAGCTTATTTTATCGCTTGTAAATATGGATGAAATCGTATTCAGAAATACGATTAAGGCCCTTATCAAACGCTTTGGATTACTAGAAGCATTTAATGAGTACGTATTTCAATTCTTAGAAAGAATTGGTGTAATGTGGTTGGTAGGTTCTATAAATCCAGCGCAAGAGCACTTTATTTCTCACCTTATTAAGCAGATTTTAATTGCTGAGACGGATCAATTGCCTTATGCAGAAGCAGGCAGTAAAAAATATCTTTTATTCTTGCCAGAGCACGAACAGCACGAGATTAGTTTATTGCTCTACAACTACAAGTTAAGGTATCAAGGCAATGCTACTATTTATCTGGGACAAAATACACCTCTTGCAGGAGTACAGGCCTATTTAGAAAATAATAAAGTAGACGGCGTTGTGGTTTCATTTATAGGAGCATGTACGATTGACATGGTGCATGATATTTACGCTACAATTGTCAAATATACAGATGCCCAAGTATATTTTGCAGGCAGACAATTTGACGAATTTTCTTCCAAATTGCCAAACAACATTAATTCTATTCAACAATTAGTAGACTAAATTTTCTTAGTCTATTTCAAACGTTGGTCTCATTTTTTGATTTATTCTTTCACTAGAGTAAAAATTTTTTGTGTCTTTAATTTTACATAAACGCAGTAAATACGCGGGTTTATAATTACCTAGGTAATAAAATAAAATTGTTTAATATTTTTTTGTTTTGCTTAAACAAAATATTTGTTTAAGTTTGAACTGAAATAATTAAACAAAACAAAATGTCAACATTAGAATTTAACAAAACATTGATTGGATTAGAGACGTATTTAAAGGCATTTGCTATGAGTTTTACAAGAGACGAAGAAGATGCTAAAGATCTAACACAAGAAACAATACTAAAAGCGATGAGTAATAGAGATTATTACACTCCGCAAACTAATTTCAAAGCGTGGGTATTTACCATCATGCGTAATTTATTTATTAACCAATACAGAAGAAAAGTTAAGTCAGGAACTATCTTTGATAACAGTAAAGAGTTATATTTACTAACGAACTCTACAGAAAATAGAGATACTCCGTATAATTACATGGCTAGTAACGAGGTAAACAAGCAGTTAGATAAATTAGCAGAGGAATATAGAGAACCTTTTGAAATGCACTACCTTGGGTTTAAATACAAGGAAATAGCTGAAAAGCTGGATATTCCGATAGGAACGGTTAAGAGTCGTATCTTCATAGCAAGAAAAAAATTGATGGATTTATTGCCAGATTACCAATATGGAAATAACTAATGAGTAAGAAAATTATAATTGTAGGATCTGGAATTTCAAGTTTATCTTGTGCCAGTTATTTAGCAAAAGAAGGTCACCAAGTAAAAATTCTAGAAAAAAATCCTACAATTGGAGGTCGAGCACGTAAGTTTGATGTAGATGGGTTTGTTTTTGATATGGGCCCAAGTTGGTATTGGATGCCAGATGTTTTTGAAAAATTTTATGCCGACTTTAATCATAAAGTAGAAGATTTCTACGAACTTAAACGCTTAGATCCTAGCTACCAAGTAATTTGGAAAGATGGTACAAAAGATCCTATTCCAGCAAATTTAGATGAGTTTAAAGCTTGGTTTGAATCCCTAGAAAAAGGGAGTGCAGCAAAATTAGATCAATTTTTAGAAGAAGCAGCTTATAAATATGACGTAGGGATGAATGATTTGGTGCAAAAGCCAAGTCTGAAGTATACTGAGTTTGCAGATGTACGTATATTAAAAGGAATGTTTAAAATGCATCTTTTTAGTTCTTTTTCTAAGTACATTAGAAAATACTTTTCGCATCCAAAAATTATTGAATTGTTAGAGTTTCCGGTATTGTTTTTAGGAGCAATGCCTAAAGATACGCCTGCACTTTATTCATTAATGAATTATGCTGATATTTCTCTCGGAACATGGTATCCAATGGGCGGAATGCACAAGATTATAGAAGCATTTTCAAGCATTGCATTAGAGCAAGGCGTAACTATAGAAACAGAAGCAGAGGTAACCGGATTTCAATACAAAGGAAATGCGGTAACTGCTGTAGAATGTAAAGATGGTCGTTTGTTTGAAGCGGATCAAGTAATTTCTGGAGCAGATTACGCACACACGGATTTTGATATTTTAAAAGAAAATGCAAATTATTCAGAACAATATTGGGATAAAAGAGTAATGGCTCCGTCTTCTCTCTTATTCTATTTAGGTGTAGATAAGAAAATTGACAATTTAGAGCATCATAATCTATTTTTTGACGAAGATTTTAACCAACATGCAGTTGAAATCTATAAAGATGCACAATGGCCAAGCGCTCCACTTTTTTATGCTTGTTGCCCAAGTAAAACTGATGCAACTGTTGCTCCAGAAGGCAAAGAAAATCTTTTTTTATTAGTTCCACTGGCACCCGATCTACAAGACGACGAAGAAAAACGGGAATTGTATTATAACTCTATAATGGATAGGCTTGAAAAACATACAGGTCAAAATATTAAAGAGCATGTAATCTATAAACGAAGTTTTTGCGTAGATGACTTTAAGAAAGATTACCACGCATTTAAAGGAAATGCTTATGGTTTAGCCAATACTTTAAAGCAAACAGCAGTTTTTAAACCACGGTTAAAGAACAAAACGATAAAAAATATGTTCTACACAGGTCAGCTAACAGTGCCGGGTCCTGGAGTACCACCGAGTATTGTTTCGGGTAAGGTTGTTGCCAACGAGGTAATTAAAGCCATTAATAAATAAGAACACGCGATACACTATGAAATCTATATTCGATAATTTATCTACTGATATCAGTGCAATTACCACAAAAAGGTACAGTACAAGCTTTTCACTAGGTATAAAGTTCCTTGCAAAAGATTTACAAGCACCCATCTACAATATATACGGATTTGTTCGCTTTGCAGATGAAATCGTTGATTCATTTCATGGATTTCAAAAAGAGGAACTCTTGAAAGAGTTTAAGGCAGATACGCACAAAGCAATTGAAAGAGGGATTTCACTTAACCCTATTCTAAATTCTTTCCAAGAAACAGTAAACAAATACGCTATACCGACACATCTTATTGACACGTTTCTGCATAGTATGGAAATGGATCTTACCAAAGAATTTTATAACCAAGAAAAGTATGAGCAGTACATATTAGGTTCTGCCGAGGTAGTAGGCTTAATGTGCTTGAAAGTATTTGTTCGTGGAGATGAAAAAGAGTACGAAAGGCTAACTTCTAGTGCAATGAAATTGGGTTCTGCATTTCAAAAAATTAATTTCTTAAGAGATTTAAAAGCAGACTTCCATGAGTTGGGTAGAACATATTTTCCAGGTGTAGATTTAAAGCAATTTAATGATGTCATAAAAAAAGAAATCGAAGCAGATATAGAAAAAGATTTTGCTGCAGGATATCAGGGAATACTGGAATTGCCTAAAAACGCACGCTTTGGAACATACATGGCCTACATTTATTACTACAAGCTTTTTAAGAAAATTAAAGAAACCCCAGCCCAAGTGGTATTAAACGAACGTATTAGGATTCCAGACGGAAGAAAATACAGTTTATTCGTTTTTTCTTACGTTCGTCATAGTTTAAACAGAGTTTAGTATGGAATTTGTCGTTTTGGTTGATGAAAATGACCTCCAAATTGGTAAAATGGAAAAGCTTGAGGCACATCAGAAAGGATTGCTTCACAGGGCCTTTTCTGTTCTTATCTTTAATGATAAAGGAGAAATGCTAATTCACCAAAGAGCTGCAGATAAATACCATTGTGGTGGGTTGTGGACAAATGCTTGTTGCAGTCATCCTAGAGAGAATGAGTCAATTACTCAAGCTGCTGAAAGACGATTAATGGAGGAAATGGGTTTTTCGGTCAAAACCTATCCATTAAAGCAATTTATTTATAAAGCCAGTTTTTCAAACGGATTAATTGAACACGAGTTTGACCATATCGTAACAGGAATTTATAATGATACTCCTAAACCAAATCCAGAGGAAGTAATGGATTTCAAATTTGTAGCTTTAAATAAACTAGAAAAAGACATCAAAGAGAATCCAAAAAAATATACACCTTGGTTTAGAATTATAGTTGAAGAACATTTACAAAATAGTACAATACAGAATACATGAAAATTACAGCTTGCAGAAGAGAAACATTTAACTCAGCACACAGACTAAATAATCCAGCGTGGAGCGACGAAAAAAACCTAGCCGTTTTTGATAAATGTAACTCGCCAAATTATCACGGACACAATTATGTTTTAGAAACATATGTTACGGGAGATATAGATCCAGATACTGGTTACTTGATGGATTTGAAGATTTTAAAAGACATCATAAAAAAAGAGGTTACAGATAAGTTTGATCATAAAAACTTGAATGTAGACGTTGAAGAATTTAAATCATTAAACCCAACAGCAGAGAATATAGCCGTAGTATGCTATCAATTATTAAGAAAAAAAATAGATTCTAAACTGGGACTGCGTATTCGCTTATTTGAGACTGAAAAGAATTGGGTAGAATACGGTGAGAATGCCTAAACATATTTTCTTATTTCGTGTTAATAGAATATGGGAGAAAAATCATTTTCACGTAAAGAAATCGAAGGGTTAGACAACCGATATAGAGCGCAACTTATTAATTCGCTTTCTGGAGCTAAAAGTGCCAACTTAATCGGGTCAATAAATCAAGAAAAACAGACAAATTTAGCAGTTATTAGTTCTGTAATCCATTTAGGTTCAAATCCTGCATTGTTTGGGTTTATTCAAAGACCAACAACAGTAGAAAGACATACTTTCGAGAATATTATTCAAACCGGATTTTATACACTTAATCATATTCATACAGACATGTACAAAGCTGCTCACCAGACCAGTGCACGTTATGAGAGAGAACAATCTGAGTTTGACGCAGTGGGTTTAACAGAAGAATATAAAGAAGCGTTTGTATCACCTTATGTTAAAGAATCGCACATAAAGTTGGGATTGCAACTCGAAGAGGTTGTAGATTTAAAAATAAACGGTACTAAACTGGTAATAGGGAGTGTACAACACCTTTATCTACCTGAAGGTATAATAAAATCTGACGGTTATGTAAATCTTGCACAAGCTAATGCTGTTGCAGTTACTGGTCTAGACGCTTACAATTCTTTAACTGCCTTAGAAAGGCTTAGTTACGCGAAGCCAGATCAACCATTAATAAATATGGAACTATGAATTTAGCTATTTTTTGGCATAGGCGAGACTTAAGAATTGAAGATAATGCGGGTCTCTACAAAGCATTAAAGGGAGAGATAAATGTACAGCCTATATTTATTTTTGATAAAACGATTTTACAAAAACTTCCAGCAGATGATCAACGTGTACTTTTTATACACACTGAAATAAAAAGACTAAAAGACGAATACAAAAGCCTAGGAGCAGATTTAAAGGTTTTTTATGGATCACCTAAAATGGTATTTTCTCAGTTGATAGAAGATAAAGCTTTGCATATTAAACAGGTTTTTACAAATAGAGATTACGAACCTTATGCTAAAGAACGCGACCAAGAAATTTATGCGTTACTAAATAAGAGTCAAATTGAATTTTTTGGAGCAAAAGACCATGTGATTTTTGAAAAAGATGAGGTTCTGAAAGACGACGGAACTCCCTATCGAGTTTTTACGCCTTATTCACGCAAGTGGAAGTCAAAACTCACAGATTCTCACATAAAGCCTTATCCTACAAAAGAGTATGCCAGTAAACTAGCTCAGGTAACAGAATTTTCTAAATTAATTTCTTTAGAAGAAATGGGTTTTCGTTCAGCTAAAACACAAGATATTCCAGATAGAGAAATTCCTGAAACTATAGTTAAAACGTATAACGAGACGAGAGATTTTCCGGCAAAGAAGGGAACTACACGTTTAAGTTTACATTTACGATTTGGTACCTTATCTGTAAGAAGATTAGTAAGTGCAACGAAAAATTTAAACGAAACATATCTCAATGAAATTATTTGGAGAGATTTCTATCAAATGATTATTCATCATTTTCCGCATAGTGCAGAAGATTCATTTAGAAAAGAGTACGATCAAATTCCATGGGAAAATGATGAGCAACTGTTTAAAGCATGGAAAGCAGGTAAAACAGGATATCCTATGGTTGATGCAGGCATGCGCGAACTAAACAAAACGGGTTTCATGCACAACCGTGTAAGAATGATAGTAGCTTCTTTTTTAACTAAACATCTTTTAATTGATTGGAGATGGGGAGAAACGTATTTTGCTGAGAAATTACTCGACTACGAACTTGCAAGTAATATTGGGGGTTGGCAGTGGGCAGCCTCGAGTGGGGTAGACGCTCAACCGTATTTTAGAATTTTCAACCCTGAGAGTCAGCTTAAAAAGTTTGATAAAGATGAAAAGTATGTAAGACGCTGGATACCAGAGTATGGTACGAATAAGTACCCAGCTCCTATTGTAGAACATAAGGCTGCTAGAGAGAAAGCCATTCGTGTTTTCAAAGAAACACTCAGTTAATTACTTATCTTTGAAACAGCAGTTTTGGCATTAATTATTTATTCATAAAAAGAGATATGGCGATTAAAGTAGGTGATAGAATTCCAGCATTTAAATTAAAAAATCAAAATGGTTCAGAAGTATATAGTGCTTCTTTAATCGGAGATAAAAACTTAGTAATTTATTTTTATCCAAAAGACGATACACCCGGCTGTACAAAAGAATCATGCTCGTTTAGAGACGCGTATGAAGATTTTTTGGAATTGGATGCAGAAGTTATTGGTGTTAGTTCAGACGATGAAAAATCGCACAAAAAGTTTACAGAGAAACACAAGTTACCCTTTGATTTACTAGCAGATAGCAAGAAAACAGTAAGAAAAGCCTTTGGTGTTCCTGGAAATTTATTTGGGTTGATCCCCGGCAGAGTTACTTACATTATTGATAAACAAGGTATAGTGCGTTCTATCTTTAATTCTCAGACAGATCCCGTTGGTCACATAGCAGAAGCAAAAAAGGTACTGAAGTCGTTAAAATAAAAACAACTTTTGAAGATTTCTGAAGAAATAAAGTTGAAGCTTAAATTGCTTCCAAATAAACCTGGTGTATATCAATATTTTGATAAAGCGGGTAAGATTATTTACGTTGGTAAAGCCAAAAGTTTAATAAAGCGTGTTAATTCTTACTTTGTAAAAAATCACGATACGGCTAAGACACGGGTATTAGTTAAAAATATCGTAGATATAAAGTACATTGTTGTAGATACAGAGTTAGATGCTTTATTGCTTGAAAATAATTTGATTAAAAAATACCAACCGCGCTATAATATACAACTGAAAGACGATAAAACCTATCCTTGGATTTGTATTAAGAAAGAACCATTTCCAAGGGTTTTTCCTACAAGAAGAGTAATTAAAGATGGTTCAAAATATTTCGGACCATACCCTTCTGTAAAAGTCATGCACACGCTTCTTGGCTTAATGCGCGAGCTGTATCCACTAAGAACTTGTAATTTAGATTTGCATCAAAATAAAATTGAGGAAAAAAAATATAAAGTTTGTTTAGAGTATCATATAGGTAAATGCAAGGGAGCATGTATCGGAGAAGAGAGTAGAGCTAAATATGACGAGTACATTTTTCAAATCGAAAACATTGTAAAGGGTAATCTTACACCTGTTTTTTCTTTGTTGAAGGGAAGAATGGCAGATTATGCAGCGAATTATCAATTTGAAGAAGCACAACTTACTAAATCCAAGATAGAAACGTTAGAAAAGTATAAAGCTAAGAGTACTGTAGTTTCTCCAACAATAGATAGGGTAGATGTAATAACCATGGTAGAAGACGATAAAAGTGCCTTCGTTAACTATTTGGTAATTAACAACGGTTCTATTATTCATGGGATGACAATTGAAGTAAAAAAGAAGCTGCAAGAAGACAAATCTGATATCTTAGCGTTTGTTCTATTGGAGATGCGACAACGTTTTCAAAGTAATTGCAGAGAAATTCTGGTAGAAGATTATCTTCAACTGGATATAGAAGGGATTAGTTTCTTTTCTCCTCAGCGTGGAGATAAAAAATACTTGGTGGAGCTCTCTAAAAAGAATGCTACTTTTTTTAGGCTTGAGAAATACAAGCAAATGAGTATTAAAAACCCAGAACGACATACAGAACGAATACTTGAAGGCATAAAAAAGGATTTTAGGCTCAAAGAACTTCCAACACATATGGAGTGCTTTGATAACTCGAATATACAAGGTACAAATCCAGTTTCTGCTTGTGTAGTATTTAAAAATGCGAAACCAAGTAAAAAAGATTATAGACATTTTAATATAAAAACAGTTGTTGGTCCGGATGATTTTGCATCTATGACTGAGGCCGTGTATAGACGTTATAAACGGTTGTTAGATGAAAATGAACCACTTCCTCAACTAATTATTATTGACGGAGGAAAAGGTCAGCTTAGCGCATCTCTAGAAGCACTTGAAAAGCTTAATTTAAGAGGGGAAATTGCTATTGTCGGAATTGCAAAACGTTTAGAGGAGATCTTTTTCCCAGGCGATAGTTTACCTTTATTTTTAGATAAACGATCTGAGAGTTTGAAGGTGATACAATACATGAGAAATGAAGCACACCGTTTTGGAATTACACATCACAGAAACCGTAGAAGTAAGTCGGCATTGGTTTCAGAATTAATTCAAATAGAAGGGATTGGACCTAAAACTCAGGAAGATCTAATGCGTTCATTTAAAACAATTTCAGCCATAAAAACAGCAAAGAAAGAAGCGTTAGAGCAAGTTGTAGGGTTTGCAAAAGCAAAATTAATTTGGAACTATTTTCATTAATTAAATAGCTTCACTTTCTTTTTTGAATTGTTTTATATCCAGTAAAAAATCGATATTTTCTTCAAGTTTATTACCAATAACTAGTACATTAGCTGCTTTCAGTGCGCATAGAGTGCTGTAAGACTTAATTCCTCCGCCCACTATTATGGGAGTATCTATTTGTTTTTGAGTTTCTAAAATAAGCTCTTCCTTTACGGCTTGTTTTGCTCCTGATCCTGCGTCAAAGTAAGTAATTTTCTTTCCTTGAAGTGAGCCTGCTAATGCTGTGTTTACAGCTATTTTAATTTGCGTATTGGGAATGGGTGTGGTTTGACTAACATATGCAACAGAACTTTTTGTTCCGCCATCGATTAGAATATATGAGGTTGGAATTTTTTCTAAGATCAAATCATTCACTTCTTGTGCACTATTTACATGATGTCCAATTAAAAAATCTGGATTTCTGCCAGATATTAAACTGAGATAGAGTAGTGCGTCTGCTTTTTCAGAAAGTTGTTGTGGGTGTCCGGGAAAAAGCACTACTGGAATAATACTATTTGATTTCAAGAAATTTACAACATACTCAACTTCTAAACGTGTAGCTGTGCTTCCACCAACAAAAAAATAGTCTACATCGGCAAAACGCGCTTTTTCCAAAAGTTCTAGTAGTTTTTTTTCGTCCTGTACTTTATCAGGATCAATTAAAACTGCAATTTGCCCTTTTTTAGCTTTAAAGCTTTCTAGAATCTTAGTAGTAGTCATTCGGTGCTTGAATATTAAATGAAATTACAAAATCTTTTTGTGTAAGAATAGTGAGCAAAACTTCTCTTCTATGATCAAAGTTATCAATCGTTCCAATCCAACTTACCTCATCAATTTTTTGTAAGAGTAGTTCTGTAGCAAATATAATTTTTTTCCTTTTGGCTAACTTGTAAAGAGTTTCTTTTGCAGACCAAACTTTTATCATTTCGTGCGTAGAATTGATGTCTAGCTGCTTTGACTCGTTACTGTTCAGAAATTTGTGTTTAACACGGTGGATTTTCTCTCGTATAGGCTCTAGGTCTAATCCAACGGCATGTATTTTTGAAAATGCGATACCAACTACATTAGATGCATGTGAAATAGATATATATCCTTCTTCTTCAATAAATGGAGCGCCAATATCCGAATATTTTATTTCACTTTTTCCAAATAGAGAACTCCTTAAAATGCGCGTTGCCACAAACTCTCTTTTCCGTTTGATATTTGCAAACTCAGCTAAGCGTTTAATTTCTTTTGGCAACAGTTGATAGAGGTAATCTTCAATATCGAATTCTTGATAATACATCAAATGAATGGAAACCTCGTTCTCTGTTATTTTCTCAAAGTTAAACACGCTACAAGATAGTTTTTAAGTTCTATTTTTTAATAGAGACATCTAAAATAGCTTAATATTTTTGTTTTACTAATGTTAAGTTAGCCTTAGAACATAAAAAAACTCCCTTGAAATTAATCAAGGGAGTTGTATATAAAGTCAGTCATACTATCCGATTGTTTTCGGGAAATATGAACAGAGATTCCCAACCGAAGTTGGGAGTTTATCCTACATCATTCCTGGCATTCCACCTGGCATTCCTGCTGGTGCAGCACCTGCTCCAGCTTCTTCAGGCTCGTCTGCTATAACACATTCTGTTGTAAGTAACATTGAAGCAATAGAAGCTGCGTTTTCAATTGCTATACGCGTAACTTTAGTTGGGTCAATTACACCTGCAGCGTATAAGTTTTCAAATACTTCAGTACGGGCATTGTATCCAAAATCGTCTTTTCCTTCTTTTACTTTCTGAACGATAACGGCACCTTCTCCTCCAGCATTTGCAATAATTGTTCTTAACGGTTCTTCAATTGCTCTTCTTACAATTGCAATTCCAGTAAGTTCGTCGTCGTTTTCACCTTTCACTGCAGCTAATGCAGATTCAGCACGTATTAAAGCAACTCCACCACCAGGTATAATTCCTTCTTCAACGGCAGCTCTCGTTGCTGCAAGCGCATCATCTACGCGGTCTTTCTTTTCTTTCATTTCAACTTCTGTAGCAGCTCCAACATAAAGTACAGCTACTCCTCCAGCTAATTTAGCCAAACGTTCCTGAAGTTTTTCTTTATCGTAATCAGAAGTAGAAGCTTCCATTTGAACTTTAATTTGTTCAACTCTCGCTGCAATATCTGATTTGTTTCCGGCACCGTTTACAATAGTTGTATTGTCTTTATCAATCTCAACTTTTTCCGCAGTACCTAACATTTCTATGGTTGCATTTTCAAGTGTAAAACCTCTTTCTTCTGAGATTACTTGTCCGCCAGTTAGTATTGCTAAATCTTCTAACATTGCTTTTCGTCTGTCTCCAAAACCTGGAGCCTTAACAGCAGCAATTTTTAGAGATCCTCTAATTCTGTTTACTACAAGTGTAGTTAACGCTTCTCCATCAACATCTTCTGCGATAATTAATAGTCCTTTACCAGATTGAGCAACTGGCTCAAGTACAGGAAGTAAATCTTTCATTGCAGAAATCTTCTTATCGTAGATAAGAATGTATGGATTCTCCATTTCAGCAATCATCTTCTCTGTATTTGTTACAAAGTAAGGAGATAAGTAACCTCTGTCAAACTGCATTCCTTCAACAGTTTTTACTTCAGTTTCTGTTCCTTTAGCTTCTTCAACCGTAATTACACCGTCGTTTCCAACTACTTTCATTGCTTCAGCGATTAATGATCCTATCATTTCATCGTTGTTTGCAGAAATAGAAGCAATTTGTTTAATCTTATCGTTGTCAGAACCTACTTCTTGAGATATTTTCTTTAGCTCAACTACAATGGCAGAAACGGCTTTGTCTATACCTCTTTTTAAATCCATAGGATTTGCGCCAGCTGCAACATTTTTAAGTCCTGCTGTAATTATAGCTTGAGCCAAAACAGTAGCAGTTGTTGTTCCGTCTCCTGCAATGTCAGCAGTTTTAGAAGCAACTTCTTTTACCATTTGAGCACCCATGTTTTCAATCACATCTTTGAGCTCAATTTCTTTTGCTACAGTTACACCATCTTTTGTTACATGTGGAGCACCAAATTTTTTATCTATAACAACATTTCTTCCTTTTGGTCCTAATGTTACTTTAACTGCATTTGCTAATGCATCTACACCTTTTTTTAATTTTTCTCTCGCTTCTACGTCGAAATAAATTTCTTTTGCCATTTCTCTAAAGTTTTTTGATTTAAGATAAGATTCCGTAAACGTCAGACTCTTTCATTATAAGATAAGTCTTTCCGTCTAATTTAATTTCTGTACCAGAATATTGACCGTAAATTACAGTATCTCCAACTTTTACTGTCATTGGTTCTTCTGTTTTTCCATTTCCTGCTGCAACGATAGTACCTTTCAAAGGCTTCTCCTTTGCTGTATCAGGAATAATAATTCCACTCGCTGTTTTTTCTTCAGCAGCAACCGGCTCAATTAAAACGCGGTCTGCTAATGGTTTTAATACTGACATATTTATTTGTTTTTATTTATTAATTTGATATCGAACATACGACCAATTTTGTGCCAATCTTGTGTGAGGTATAGAAACAAAAAAAATGTCAGTATATGCGTGACATACTGACATTTTTCATCGTGTTGTTTGTATTTTTATTGACCCTGTCCTGTCGGTCCAGTAGCATCAATATCTCCTGGGTTCTCAGTTTGGGTTGGTTCCTCTTCGGTTGGGATCTCAATGTTGTTTTTTTGATACATAAGAGACATTACAATAGAGAGTACTGCAATAACTCCAGCTAAACTCCATGTAGCCTTTTCTACAAAGTCGTTTGTTTTTTGAACACCACCTAATTGATGAGGTGCTCCAAAGTCTGTAGACAAACCTCCACCTTTAGGATTCTGCATTAGAACAACTAAAACTAGTAAAACACTAGCGATTAAGATTAATATAGTTAATAACGGTCCCATTCTATTTAGTATTAATTTTTTTCTTTATTATTTTAATTTGATTTGCAAAGAAACTCTTTTTTTCTGGAAATTTCAACATTAATTGCTCATAAGATAAAATTGCCTTAGGATAGTTGCCTTGCGCATCAAATATTTTAGCCAGTGTTTCACTTATTGGAAGAGCTGATTCGTCTAGACTTTTCCTTGCAACTTTACTTGGATTAAAGAACTCTTTTTTGGGTCTTGAAATTTGTGGTTCTTCCTGAATAAATTTTTCTACAATTTTTTCAATTTTCTTCTTTGTTTCTTTCTCCGCCGACTTTTTGATTTCTTTCTGCTCTTCAGATACTAAGTTCGTTTTGTGTTCTTCTTTGTTGCTTTTTTGCTGTTGCTTCAGCCATTCCATGAAGGTGTTAGGTGTGCTAGGCTCAATAGCAGTAGCTTCTTTTATTTCTTTGGCCGGGGTTATTTTCTCTTGGGTGTTTAATTCAAAAGATAGTTCTTCATATATCTCATTTTCTATAGTTTTACTAACCGCAGAAGCCAATATATCGATGTCTAAAATATCGCGCGACGATTTTTCTTGCGTCTTTTCTCGTGTTTCATTACCACTTAGCTCTATTTCTTTTTCGGTGTTATCAATTTTATCTGTTTTGTGAATATCTTTTTCATATAAAATTTCTTCTTTATTTTTTTCTTCCACAGCTTCCACAGCTTCCACAGCTTCCACAGCTTCCACAGCTTCCACAGCTTCCACAGCTTCCACAGCTTCCACAGCTTCCAGTTTCGTTTTTAGACCTTCTGTTAATTCATACAGTTGTATGCGGCTGGGTATTTTAAACGCGTGGTTAGTTAGTTCTTCTTCAAAAGCAAAATCGCCATTTTGAGATAAACCAGATAGATATAGCATAGAAAACACAGCTGCATAACTATGTTTGTGGGTCAACTTTTTTAACTCTTCCAAGTCGTGCTGCTCAATAGAAACGGGGTCTATTACTTTTTCTATTAGTTTTTGCTTGTTCATTTTACCAGTTCGCTGTCAATTTATTTAGTACATCTTGAATAATTTGGTCGTTTATTTCAATAAATAAATCTTCCTGTATCGTTCCAAGATCTTGGTTTGAATCGTAATCAACGAAACGTACACTGGTAAAAGTAATAACTTCTTCTTCTTTTTCTTTTGTTTCTTCAATAAATACTTCAAAAGCGGTGCTTATGGTGAGTCTGTTTTTTGCAGCCGTATTATTATCTAATATGGCAACGGGCGATACAGCGTAGTCTGTTATCTTGCCTGTAACAGTAAATTGCGCTTCACTATTGGCATTTGGAGCAAGTTTAACACCTAATCTGTTTTGAATGGCGTCCTTTAATTCTTCTGTTAATTTAGGAGAGTAACTTATTGGTGCGTTAGGCGCATTGTTTTCCAAAACATCTACAAAAAAGTACTCCCATTCAGGAGGTACGCTGCCATCTTTAAACCCTACGTTTGTTGGCCAGCATGCCTGAAGTAATACAACTAAACCGATTAATATATATACCTTCATTCTTTTATTTTAAATCGTATTCTTTTATTTTTCTGTATAAGGTTCTTTCAGAAATCCCTAATTCTTTTGCTGCATACTTCCTTTTGCCTCGGTGCTTTTCTAGGGCTTTTTGTATAAGTTCTTTTTCTCTGTCTTCTAAAGATAACGATTCTTCTACCTCTACGTGTTCTTCAAAATGATCTTCCTCAAACGAATTATCTTGAGGGATATTTGGTGTGTAAACTGGTTTTTCTTTTTTAGAACTAGGTAGATAACGTTGTTGAATATCTGATGGAACTTCTGGGTACATTTTAGTCAGCACATCTTTTTGAGAAGAGTTCAGTGTCATATCTCCATTTGAGTTAACTAGGTCGATAACTAATTTTTTCAAGTCATTTAAATCACTTTTCATGTCAAATAAAAACTTGTACATCAACTCTCTGTCAGAAAAAGATTCTTCTTGTTGTCTGTCTATTTTTGCCGGTAGATTTCCAGCTTCGTTTTTAGGTAGATAAAATGCCAGCTTAGAAGCATCTATTTCTCTTTCGTTTTCAATTACAGAAATTTGCTCTACAATATTTTTGAGCTGTCTAATATTTCCTGGCCAATTGTAAGCATTTAGTAAAACAACAGCTTCTTCGCTTAGTTTTAGGGCAGGCATTCTGTATTTTTCCGCAAAATCATGGGCAAACTTTCTGAATAATAGATGTATATCATCTTGTCTGTCTCTTAAGGGCGGTAGCTGGATAGGTACGGTACTTAAACGGTATAAAAGATCTTCTCTAAATTTTCCTTTTTGTATTGCTTGGTGCATGTTTTCATTGGTTGCAGCAACTACGCGTACGTTTGTTTTTATAACTTTTGAAGAACCTACACGAATGAATTCTCCTGTTTCTAAAACACGTAATAAACGTACTTGTGTCTGCATTGGAAGCTCAGCTACTTCGTCTAAAAATATTGTACCACCATCGGCAACTTCAAAATATCCTTTTCTACTACCACTGGCTCCTGTAAAAGCTCCTTTTTCATGGCCGAATAATTCTGAGTCTATTGTACCTTCAGGGATAGCACCGCAGTTTACGGCTATGTATTCTCCGTGTTTTCGTGCACTAAGTTGATGAATTACTTGAGGTATAATCTCCTTACCGGTTCCACTTTCTCCTGTAACTAGAACAGATATATCTGTAGGAGCTACTTGATTAGCAACTTCTAATGCTCGGTTAAGTTGTATTGCATTACCAATAATACCAAAACGTTGTTTAATTTGTTGAATATTCATCGTTTCGAATGTTTATATTGCTTTTCCGATTAATGTTGCAGAGGTACAATCAGTAATTTTTACCTTCACATAATCTCCATTTTTGTAGTCCATTTTTGGAAATACAACCTTTACATTAAACTCGTTTCTTCCTACTAATTCTTCGGTAGATTTTTTTGAAGTACCTTCTACCAAAACGGTACTTATTGTGCCTAATAGTGATTGATTAAATAGTGTTGACTGAGCAAGGTGTGTATCAATTATTTCTGTCAATCTTCGTTGCTTTACTTCTTCTGGAACATCGTCCTCATACTTTCTTTCAGCAAGTGTTTTGGGACGTTCAGAGTATTTATACATGTAAGCAAAGTTAAATTTCACTTCTTTCATAAGGCTTATTGTTTCTTGGTGTTGTGCTTCGGTTTCACCACAAAAACCTGTTATTATATCAGTAGAAATAGCGTTGTTCGGGATTATTCTATTGATAGCCTCAATTCTATTTAAATACCATTCTCGTGTATAACCTCGGTTCATTTTTTTCAGAATTTCAGAGTTTCCGGATTGAACAGGTAGATGCACGTAGTTTGGAATGTTTTCGTATTTCGCAATAGTCTCAATTACTTCATTGGTCATATCTTTGGGGTGCGATGTTGAAAACCTTACTCTGAGCAACGGATCTATTTGAGCAACTTTTTCCATTAGTTGGGCAAAATTAGTTGTAGGTTTCTCTGCTTCCTTTATGTCGCCTTTTGCTGTCATATTCCAACGATAGCTATCTACGTTCTGACCAAGTAGCGTAACCTCTCTGTATCCTTGGTTAAATAAATCTCTGCATTCTTGTACAATGGTTTCGGGGTCTCTGCTACGTTCTCTTCCGCGTGTAAAAGGAACAACGCAAAATGAGCACATGTTATCACAGCCTCGTGTAATACTCACAAATGCAGTTACTCCGCTACTGTTTAAACGAACTGGGTTAATGTCTGCATACGTTTCATCTCTAGAAAGCAATACATTAACGGCTTTTTGACCTCCTTCAACTTCTTCAATTAAATCAGGTAAAGAACGGTATGCATCCGGACCAGCAACAATGTCTACCAACTTTTCTTCTTCTAAAAAACTTTGTTTTAATCGCTCAGCCATACAACCTAAAACACCAACAATTAAAGAGGGTTCTCTTAATTTTCGGTTCTTAAAATTTGTTAACCTTTTTCTCACGCGTTGCTCCGCGTTATCTCGTATTGAGCAGGTATTAATTAAAATAACATCCGCCTCACTTTCGTCTGTTGTTGTGGTATATCCTTTTTGTGTTAAGATAGAAGCTACTACTTCGCTGTCGGCAAAGTTCATTGCACAGCCATAACTTTCTAAAAACAATTTTTTTCCGTTGCTCTCTGCTGCAGCGCTTAGCTGAATAGCTTCGCCTTGTCTGCTTTCGTCTATCTCCTTGTTTGTAAAAACTGTTTTGTTCATTTTCTTGCTACTTTGAAGGGCAAAAGTAGTGATTAACTCTTGAATATGTCAAAATGGCAGATAGTAATTTTCGTTAATTATTGTCAATTTAATTTTTAATCGAGTTGGATTTTTGAATTTAATTCTATAGAATTAGTAGAGAGCTGAAACATTTGTATGATTTTTTACGTTTGGTTTTAGAGAGAATTTAAACTTATTTTGTGCCCAATTTGGGTTTTAGTCATATAATTTATAAGCAATGTCAAAAAATTTAGTAATCGTTGAGTCCCCCGCAAAAGCCAAAACAATAGAAGGGTATTTAGGTAAAGACTTTATTGTTAAGTCGAGCTACGGACACGTAAGAGATTTGGCAAAAAAAGGGATGGCGATTGATGTTGCGAATAACTTTAAACCAGATTATGCTGTGAGTGCTGATAAGAAAGCATTGGTTACAGAGTTAAAGAAGTTAGCAAAAGCAGCAGAAGTAGTTTGGTTAGCAACGGATGAGGACCGCGAAGGAGAAGCTATTTCTTGGCACCTTTATGAAACGTTGAACCTTGCAAAAAAAGTAACTAAACGAATTACTTTTAACGAGATAACAAAGCCGGCGATTTTAAAAGCAATAGAAAATCCGAGGGAAATAAATAAAGAATTAGTCGATGCGCAGCAGGCAAGGAGAATCTTAGATAGATTAGTAGGGTTTGAACTCTCGCCAGTACTCTGGAAAAAAGTAAGGCCATCTTTGTCGGCTGGTAGAGTGCAATCTGTAGCTGTTCGATTAATTGTTGAAAGAGAAAGAGAGATACAAGGTTTTACGCCTGAATCTTACTTTAAGATTTCGGGGGTATTTAAAAAAGGTAAAGATAATATTAAGGCCGACTTGGCGCATAATATTGGGTCTGATAAAGAGGTTGAATCTTTTTTGTCAAGCTGTAACGGTGCAGATTTTAGTGTAACAGATGTTGTTAAAAAACCTGCCACAAAATCTCCATCTAAACCCTTTACTACCTCCACGCTTCAGCAAGAAGCGAGTTTGAAACTTGGATTTGGGGTTACAAGAACTATGTCTGTAGCTCAAAAGTTATATGAAGCTGGACATATTACATACATGAGAACAGATTCTGTTAACTTCTCAGATACAGCTCTAGATGCAGCTCAAAAAGAAATAGAAAAAGCATACGGAAAAGAATATGCTAATCGAAAGAGATATACCAATAAGAACTCTAACGCACAAGAAGCACACGAAGCTATACGTCCAACAAACTTTACTAATCATACCGTAAATATGAGTTCAGATGAGGCGCGTTTGTATGATTTAATTTGGAAACGTTCGATTTCATCTCAAATGTCTAATGCAAAATTGGAGCGTACAACAATTAAAATTGGTGCTCCAGCTGTAAAGGATATTTTTCAAGCAAAAGGAGAAGTAATTCAATTTGATGGTTTTCTTAAAGTATATCTCGAGTCTAGTTTAGATGAAGACGATGAAGATGCTGCGATTGAAGGATTATTGCCATCTGTTGCGGTAGGAGATGCCTTAATACAAGATATAATCACAGCTACACAACGTTTTACCCGATCGGCTCCAAGGTTTGTAGAAGCATCTCTTGTAAAGAAATTAGAGGAGTTAGGAATTGGAAGGCCTTCAACCTATGCGCCTACAATTTCTACTGTTCAAAAAAGAGGGTACGTAGAAAAAGTTGAGCACGAAGGAACGGAAAGACGATATGAAGTGTATCGACTAAAAAATGAAGAGATTCAAAAAGTAACCAATACAGAAATTACCGGAAGAGATAAAAATAAACTTACGCCAACCGATATAGGTATGGTGGTAACAGATTTTCTTGTAGAAAACTTTGGTAGAATTCTAGACTATAATTTCACTGCTAAAGTTGAAGAGCAATTTGATGAAATTGCAAAGGGAATGCAGGAATGGACAGAAATGATTCGAGAGTTTTACAATCCATTTCACGAAAATGTAGAAGATACACTTGAAAATTCAGACCGCGCTTCTGGAGAAAGACATTTGGGAGAAGACCCAAAAACAGGTGAAAAAGTAATTGTAAGAATTGGTAGATACGGACCAATGGTGCAAATTGGAGAGACGTCAGAAAATGAAGATGAAAAACCAAGCTTTGCTTCATTGAGAAAAGGTCAGTCAATTGAAACAATTACTTTCGAGGAAGCTATGGAACTTTTTCAACTTCCTAAGGCGCTTGGAGAATATGAAGGAGAAGAGGTGTTGGTTAATATAGGTAGATTTGGTCCATACGTAAAGTTTGGAGGTGCTTTTATTTCTTTACCTAAAGGTACAGAACCGCTAGATATAGAATTGTCAGACGCTATAGAATGTATTGAAGAGAAAAAGAAAGCGGATGCTCCTATTGCGCACTACAAAGAATTACCCGTGCAGAAAGGAGTTGGAAGATTTGGACCATTCATTAAATGGGATAATATTTTCATTAACGTGAATAAGAAATATGATTTTGACAATCTTACACAAGCTGATATAGAGGAGTTAATAGAAGTAAAGCTTCAAAAAGAAAGAGAAAAAGTAATTCACAATTGGGAAGAAGAAGGTATTCGAGTAGAAAAAGCTAGATGGGGAAGGCATAATATTATAAAAGGTAAAGTGAAAATTGAATTGCCAAAAACAGTAGATGCAGTTGCTTTAAGTTTAGATGAAGTTCAAACGATTATTGAACAAAAAGCTCCGGCAAAAAAGAAACCCGTAGCTAAAAAGAAAGCTCCTGCAAAGAAAAAAGCAGTTAAGAAAAAATAAAAAAACGCAACCTTTGGGTTGCGTTTTTGGTTTACCAACATTCTACTCTTTATTGTTTGTTTAAAGATACTTCTTCAAAAAAGCCCTTTTCTTCTATTTTTGTTTGAAATAAGTAAGTACATGGAAGAATTATCAATCTACTTTTCGCCCGTATCGGAAAACAGAATTAAAAAAAATGCAGAAAGCTTAGGGAGAGCTATTGATGCGCATGTTGACGACAATTTTCCAGAAATAAAAGAAAAAGGTGTAGCGCTTATTTATTGCCCTGAATATAGGGGTGTTCAAGAGGTTAAGCCGAAAGGAACAGATGCTTTTAGAACAGTTTTGTATGATTTATTTCCTCAGTTTAATTGGACTTTTAAGGTGTACGATTTAGGGAATTTACTTCCTGGCGAAACAAGAGAAGATACCGTTTATGCATTGTCAAATGTGGTGCAAGAGTTAAATAAAGTAGATGTGGTACCTATCGTGGTAGGTGGTTCTCAAGATTTAACTTTTGCATTATATAAGGCTTATGAGAAACTAGAGCAGTACGTAAACTTAACTACGATAGATTCAAAATTAGATTTAGGTCAGGCTGATGCAGAAATAAATGCCAATGCTTGGCTTAGTAATATTGTGATGCATCAACCTAGTTTTTTATTTAATTACTCCAACTTAGGTTGTCAAGCTCATTTCAACGCTCCATCTACGTTAGATTTATTTGAGAAGCTTTATTTTGACATTCACAGACTGGGTGTTTTAAACGCAAACATCAAAGCAGCTGAGCCAGTTTTAAGGAATACAGATATTTTAAGTTTAGATTTAACTGCTTTGCGCTCGTCAGAATTTAACTCACACGCTTACAGTTCTCCTAACGGGTTTTTTGCAAATGAAATGTGTCAACTCACTCGATATGCCGGGATAAGTGATAAACTAACCGCTTTTGGTATTTTTAATCTTTTTGGAGATGATAAGCACAAAGTAGTACATGAATTAGTTGCACAAGCTATTTGGTATTTTATCGATGGTTATGCAAATAGGTTGGGCGATTTTCCAAAGGGAAGTACGAAGTCGTATAAAAAATATAAAGTCTTTTTAGAATCCTTAGATACAGAGATTGTTTTCTATAAAAGCGATAAATCAAACCGCTGGTGGATAAACGTACCTTATCCAGGAGAGGGTAGTAATAAATATATTAGACACCAGATGGTACCTTGCTCCTATGAAGATTATCTTGCTGCTTCGAAATCAGAAATACCTGATTTATGGTATAAAACCTACCAAAGACTCAGCTAATTGTAACCTTTCGGTTAAAATTTCGTTTTACACAGATGTAAACATGTATTTGTTGAAAACGACACTAATATTTTGTTAAAAGTTTTAAAGTAAAAGAATTTTAACTATTTTAGTCGCCTATTGCTTGTTCTTTTAAGACAAGTTTTTTTAAACTATGTGCTAACTATTTGATTTTATGAGTAAAAGAATACTTTTTATTAGCGTACTGTTATTTTCTGTAATAAGTTCTGTTCAAGCGCAACAAGAGAAGCTGTTAACTAATTTTATCTTTGATAAGATGTCTATCAATCCTGGAGCTACAGGTATAGATATAGTTGATGGTATTTGTGCTACCTCTATCTACAGGAACCAATGGGATAAAGTAAATGGCGCACCTAATTCTGTGTTGTTTAATGTAGAAGCAAATCTATCGAGGTATTTTCCAAGTGCGGTGGGTATTTCTTACTACCACGATGCTATCGGATTTAATAGGCAAAACAACTTAACGGCTAACTATTCTTTTCATTTGCCAGTAGCAAATGGAGTTTTAGGTATAGGAGCAGCAGTAGGTATGGTGTCTTATGGAAATGATCCAATTTGGCAGCCTGTCAATACACCTGCTGCTTTAGATCCAAGTTTGAACGACACGAAGATATCGCAAGCAGGTTTGGATGCGAATTTCGGTTTATATTATAAACACAACGATGGCTGGTATGCTGGTTTGTCTGCAGTTCATTTGTCTGAAACTGAGCTTGATCTTTTAACGTTTACTACGAAAAGACATTATTATGCGATGGGAGGATACACATACGAATTGAATTCAGATATTGACATAGAAGGAAATGTTTTGGTTAGAACAGATGCTGTAAAGTTCAGTTCAGATATTAATGTACGTGGTATATATCAAAATAATTTTTACGGAGGTTTAACGTTTCGCCCGAATGATGCTATTGGTATAATGGCCGGAGTTACTGGGTTTAATGTTGGTCCTGGCTTTATATCTGGTGGATATTCTTACGACGTAACGGTTAATAGATTAAAAGGGAATTCTTGGGGTTCGCATGAATTATTTGTGAAGTATTGTTACATGCTTCCACCTGTACCAAGAACTGTAACAAGAAACCCACGTTGGTTGTAATAAATTAAATTTTTTTAAATCTTTGTAACCAAAAAGGCAAAGCTTCCGTTATAATTATCCATATTAGTGATTCCTGTAGAACGTTAATGATTAGATTCGGAAAGTAAAAAAGAGGTAGAATGAAAAAACTGTTGTTATTTAGTATTGTTTGCATGATTTTAATATCATGTAGTACAAGAACCGGTCACCTTACAGGTGTATTAGGAAGAAGAGTTTACTTCCCAGAAGTTCCATTGGGGATGGTTTATATTCCAGCGGGCTCTTACACTATGGGTCAAAATGATCAAGACGTTCCATTTTTGCACCAAACTAGGGCTAAAACTGTTTCTGTGCAATCTTTTTACATGGATCAAACGGAGATTACGAACAATGAATATCGTCAGTTTGTGAACTGGGTTAGAGATTCTATTGCACGTGAAAGAATATACGAAGGACTAGAGGAAGATGAGGAAGCAGAAAGGTTCATTAATTATCAAGAAGAATATTTTGATGAAGGAGCTTTAGAATGGGTAGAATACGAAAGTTCTGACCGTTTCATTAACCGTGAACAGTTTTCTTTAAATTGGGATAGACAGTTTTCTTACAGTGATCCGGATTTAGTTCCTATTCTGGCAGATATGTACTACCCGCAGCCAGAAAGATATTACAAAAGAAAAGAAATAGATACACGTAAGCTTAGATTTAAATACTACTGGGTAGATATTAAAGAAGCTGCTAGAAGAGGTTCTGTTCATATAAAGCCTGATGGTTACAACTATCAAGGTAACAGAATGGATGATGACCATAGATTGTTAGATACTCCTGATCATCCTTTCACGCGTGATCCACAGGGTCAAGACCTTGATTTAGGTTATTTTAATAAGAAAGGTCAAAATAACGCTATAAGAGGTCACGAGAACCGTCAACGTTTCATAATCGATGAAGAGATTCAAGTGTATCCGGATACGTTATGTTGGGTTAGAGATTTTACTTATTCTTTTAATGATCCAATGACCAATATGTATTTTTGGCATCCAAGCTATGATAATTATCCTGTTGTTGGTATTACTTGGGTTCAAGCAAAAGCCTTCAATGTTTGGAGAACACAACTTTTAAATACTTGGTTGGTGTCAATGGGAGATATTTATGTGAATGATTTTAGATTGCCAACAGAAGCAGAATGGGAAAGAGCTGCAAGAGGTGATTTAGCTATGTCGCCGTATCCTTGGGGTGGACCATACATTAGAAATAACTCAGGTTGTTTCCTTGGAAACTTTAAGCCAATGCGTGGAAGATACTTCGAAGACGGAGGTTTTCATACGGTTAAAGCTTTCTCTTACAACCCTAACGGTTGGGGATTATATTGTATGGCAGGAAATGTTGCAGAGTGGTGTGAAACAGCTTATGATGAGTCGATGTATGAGTTTTCTCATGACTTAAACACGGATTACACATACAATGCTATGGATTGGGATCCACCATCAATGAAAAGAAAAGTTATTAGAGGAGGTTCTTGGAAAGATATAGGTTACTACTTACAAACAAGTTCTAGAACTTATGAGTATCAAGATACTGCCAAGTCGTATATAGGAACAAGAAGTGTTCAAACTCACTTAGGTAGAGGGGGTAGAAACTTTGAAGAAGAAGGAGGAGAAGAAATGAAACAAGATATCCAACTTCGTTAATAAGCAAGCAAACAAATCAAAACAAATAAAACCCCGCCTGTGGTTGGGCGGTATTAAAACTTAAAACAAGGAAAAACTATGAAACCAGGAAGTAAAGCATGGAAAGCCTTTATGGCGAAATTGTACGGATTCGGAGCTGCAGTTGTAATTATTGGAGCATTATTTAAAATTATGCACTGGCCAGGTGCAGGACCAATGTTAGTTATTGGTTTAAGTACTGAGGCAATTATTTTTATTTTCTCAGCATTTGAGCCAATTCACGAAGATCCAAATTGGGAACTTGTATATCCTGAATTAGCATTAGGGCACGAAGACGACTTTGATCACGAATCATTACCAACTGCAGCTCGTGGTAGAGGTGGAGCAGGAGGTTCTGGTGTTTCAGGAGAGTTAGATAAGATGCTTGAGGAAGCAAAAATAGATTCTGCATTAATTGAAAGATTGGGAGATGGAATGAGAGCATTAGGAGAAAATGCTTCTCAACTTAAAGGAGTTACAACAGCAGCAGCAGCAACTGATTCTTATGTTTCTAGTTTACAAGCAGCTTCAGATAAAGTAGCTACGTTGTCTGAGTCTTATGAAAGAGCGTCTGTTGCTATTTCAGGAATGACTTCTACTTCTGAAGAAGGAGCATCTTTTGGAGAGCAAATGCAGAAGGTGTCAAAGAATTTAGCAGCATTAAACAATGTTTATGAATTGCAACTAAAAGGTTCTTCATCTCATTTAGAAGCTACTGAAAAATTCCAAGGACAAGTTACAGAAATGATGCAAAATCTATCAGATTCTATTGAAGATACGAAAATGTATAAAGAGAATATGTCTATGTTATCTAAGAATTTAACTGATTTAAATTCTGTTTACGGTAACATGTTGAAAGCGATGACGATCACAAAATAGTAACGATTAATTCAACTTTCGTTATTAATGTGGTATACGCATTAATTGATTATATAAAAATTTAAAAAATTAATTAAGTCATGGCAGGAGGTAAAGAAACCCCAAGGCAGAAGATGATCGGTATGATGTACTTAGTACTTACCGCACTTTTAGCCCTAAACGTATCAAAATCTATCTTGAATGCATTTGTTACAATAAATGATAAGATAGATGCTAGTGAGAAAATTGTAAGTAATACCAACTATGGTATCTACGGAGAATTTGATAAAAAGAGAGCTGCTTTAAAAGCTACCAAAGGAGATATGGGAATATTGAATTATTGGGAGGCTAAAGCGCTAACAGTAAAAGAAAGAACTACTCAATTAGTAGGCTTTATGTTAGGAGAATCAAATGATTTGATTTCTTCTGTAGAAGGTAAAGATTGGGTAAAAGAAAAAGATGATAATGGTAATATTCTAGAGTTGAACTCATTAATGGAGATCAATGCAATGGATAATTACGATAAGTCTACTGAGTTATTCGTTGGAGGTAATCCTAAAAAACCGAATGCAAGAGGTGCAGCTATTTTGGATTCTATACATAAATTTAGAGACCAAATTGCGGGATTAATGGGAACATACCAAGAAGGATCAAAAAAATGGTCATTCGTTTCGCCTGAGAAGATTGAAGATTTAAGTACAGCTTTATTAACGGCTAATCCAAAGGATACTGCTAAAATTGCTAAATTCTACAAGTCTACAACAATGCCTGAAACGATAGAAGTAGTTGACGGTGGAGACAAAGTGAAAATGCCGTGGGTATCTGTATTATTTGATCATGCTCCGGTTGTTGCAGCAGCAGCAATGTTTACTACTATTAAGTTAGATGTTAAAAATGCAGAATCAGTTGCAGCAGAGTACATGTTATCTAAAGTAGATGCACCAACGTTCAACTTTAATAAAATTGAACCATTAGCATTTGCATCAACGGGATACATTAATCAAGGAGATTCTTTGAATTTAAATGTAATGATTGCTGCGTATGATAGTAACGAAGTTTCGAAAATTCGTTATGGTGTAGACGGTGATACAATGCCAGCTAATATGAAAGAAGTTAGTGGTGGAATTACTTTAAGAGGTGGACCTGGTGTACACAAGGTAAAAGGAACAATTGGTGTGAAGGAAAGAGGAGAAATTTCTTGGAAGCCATGGGAGTTTTCTTACGAAGTTGGAGCTCCAACTGGTGCAGTTTCACTTCCAGAAATGAACATGCTATACAGAGGTTACCAAAACAAGGTTACAGGTGCTGCTTCTGGATATAATTCGTACAGCTTGTCTATGACAAATGGTTCGATTTCTAAGAGCGGTCAGTTTTGGATTGCAAAACCTGGCTCAGGTAGAGAATCTGCTATAACGATTACTGGTATTTCAGGAGATAAAAGAGCTTCTTTAGGTACGTTTAAGTACAGAGTTTCTGCATTACCACCACCAGACGTTCAGTTAGGAAACATTAAGTCTGGAGATGCAATTTCTAAAGGTCAAATTGCTGGTGCAACAAAATTCTTTGCTAAGTACGGTCCAGAAATTCCATTAGATGTAACGTTTAGCGTTGTTTCTTGGGAACTAAGAGTATCAGGTGCACCTAGACCAATTAAGGGTTCTGGTTCATCATTCACTGGAGCAGGAAGAAGTTTATTGAAACAAGCGCCTAAAGGTGGTATAGTAACGATTAACACTGTAGTGAAGGGACCTGATGGAGGTTCAAGAAAAAGAAATATGAGTTTTACTATCCGTTAGTAAACTTAAAAAAATAGAGATATGAAAGGTTTAGTTGTTAGTATTTTATCGTTAATGTTCGTTTTTGCAAGCGTTGCGCAGCCAGATATAAATGGTGGGCCTTTAAATACGCGACCAGAAACTGGTATTATCGATGGAGTTTATATGCAAACACATGTTCCAACGAAAAAGTTGGTTCCTTACGAATTCGTTAGAGAAGCGGATGTAATTTGGAGTAAGCGTGTTTGGAGAACTTTGGATTTGCGTGAGAAAATAAATCATCCAATTTATTACCCGTTTGATTATGAAGACGCGGATGGTAACTGGGTTAAACATTCTTCACGCTGGAGTTTATGGACTATTATTAGAACACACGTTATGTCTGGTGATTTAACGGTTTACAGTCCTTATAATCCACTACTTTATACAGTAAGAGATGGAGACGAGTTCAAGTATCCACTTTTGCCTACACCGGGTAGAAATTACTACAACGATAAGAATTTCAGAGATACAATTTATCCATATTTGGGTCAACTAGGAGAATCTTCTGATATACCCTTAGTTAACCAATATGGTGAGGATTCAACAATCATTACCAACGAAGAAACTGGAGATTTTGAATATGTTTATCCACCGGTGGATACAAATTGGTTTTACTCTGAGGATATAGAGCAGTACAGACTGAAAGAAGATTGGTTCTTAGATAAAGAGCGTTCGGTTTTAGATGTGCGTATTATTGGTATAGCACCTGTAATCTTTAAAAAGGATATTAGTACAGGTAATATCATTGGAAAAGAAGAACTTTTTTGGCTTTATTTTCCAGAGTGTAGATATGTATTTAACAACTACTTTGTTTACAATGAACAGAATGACGCACGCTGGATGAGTTTTGATGATTTCTTTTGGAAGAGAAGATTCAGCTCAACAATTGACAAACAGAGCAACGTATTTGATCGTGACATCGAAAAATATAGAGTTGGTGTTGATGCGCTCATGGAGTCTAAAAAAATTACTGAAGAGATTAGATTAATTGAACACGACGTTTGGAGTTTCTAATTGTATCATAAATCATTAAAAGGTCTTAGCTTTAGTTAAGGCCTTTTTTTTGTACTCGTCTGAAGTAATTTTGTATAGGAATAGAGGGTGTATCATAAGGAGTTGTGTTCTTCTATTTTATACAGAACAATTTAGTACAAAAACTGTTAGTGATATTGATCAATAGTTAATAGAAAATATCTACTATTTTTGCCAAAAAGATTAGAATGAAGGATACCATTAATATAACCATCATAGACAGAGAGGGAGTAGAGCATAAGCTTGAAGCTCCTACGGATATGAATATGAATGTGATGGAAGTTTGTAAGTCATATGAATTACCGGTAGAAGGTACGTGTGGAGGAATGGCAATGTGTGCATCTTGTCAGTGTTACTTGGAGTCGGAGCACGAGTTACCAGAGCAATCTGATGATGAGCTAGATATGTTAGATCAAGCATTTTATGTAGAAGATAATAGTCGTTTAGGATGTCAATTAAAAATCAATGAAGATTTAGACGGTGTAATACTGAGGTTAGCGCCGGAAGCATAATTTTTATATATTTCATTTAAAGAGAAATCGATTTGATTTCTCTTTTTTTATTGGTTCTATTTTAATAAATTTAAGTAACCTTAATACAACTTTTATGACTTTTTACAACCAAAAAAGTAACGACGACATCTGTCCTACTTGCAAAACATTTAAATTAATAGGTAAAAGTACCCAGCGATACTGTAGCATAGAATGCAAAAATGAGCATCATCGGCTGGCCAGATTGATGATTAAACCTTATCAGATACAGAAAAAAAGACTGAGACGCAATTTGATTGTTCTTTTTGGTATAATGGGAGATAAGACAAAGTCTTTGGTTATTAGTGAAGATCTGTTGTTTGAATTTGGTTTTGATTTTCGAGCTTTATCTGGTTCCAAGATGCGTAAAGAAAAAGTACTGTGTTATATTTTGCTTTGAATTTAGAAGAATTGGATACGGAAAGGTTCTTATTTGTCGGACGAACCAAAAGGAGAAAGTACAACTAGTTGAACCCTTTTTAAATCGATGGAGAATAGACTTTCCAGAGGATTTAGAGATGTTGGGAGGAACATTGAGTAATGGTATAGTGATCTATTTTCAAAGATTAAGTAATTATATTGATAATTGGTTAACCATAAAACAGCCTGATAGTAAGGTCTGGAATCATCTACCTCCGACATAATCACCTCATCCAGCTAAAATTCAATTCATTACAACAATTAATCGACTCTGTCAAAAATAAAGTAAAACAGATATATTAAACTTTTTTAATAGTTTTTTTAGAAAACACTAATCAGATGTTTAATGTCAAAAATTTACTAAACATATTGATCAGATTCGTTTAACTTTCATATTTCTAATTATCTTTGATTCAGTTCTTAAACATAAGCTTATAAAGAAAGACAGAGGGAATGGCCCAATGACGTCTTAGCAACCTTTCAAATTTTTTTTTGATTCCGGTGCTAATTCCAATCTTCACTATTGAAGAAAAGATGAGTAGTAATTTAATAAACACATTTCTGGGATAGCATAAAGTATAGGTTTAGACTTAGGTTTTAAGTAGAGCTATTTTGTAAATATTAATAAAGGCGAGAGATTATATTTTAGTAAAATTCTCCCTAAATCCCACTTTAAATTGGGAAACAATAGAAATGATAGACATTAATAAAGTTAAAGAAAGAACCGCATTGTTAAAAGATGCAATAACCAAAAGAATACTGGTTTTAGACGGTGCAATGGGAACCATGATTCAGCGACATACTCTAGAAGAAGAAGACTTTAGAAAAGGATGGTTTGAAGAACATGAGTATTCCTTAAAGGGAAACAATGATTTACTTTCTTTAACCCGACCAGATATAATAGAAGATATTCATGCGCAATATTATGCAGCAGGCGCAGATATTTGCGAAACCAACACATTCTCTGGAACTAAAGTTGCCCAGGCAGATTATCATTTAGAATCTGCAGTGTATGATATTAATTTTCATTCGGCTAGAATTGCAAGAAAAGTAGCAGATGAGTTTACTGCAAAAGAGCCAAATAAACCTCGTTTTGTAGCAGGCTCAATCGGACCAACAAATAGAACAACAAGTATTTCGCCAGATGTTAATGATCCAGGATACAGAGCCGTAACGTTTGATGATTTAGTAGCAGCTTATGCACATCAAACCAAAGCGCTGATAGATGGTGGAGTAGATTTACTCTTAGTAGAAACCGTTTTTGATACGTTAAATGCAAAAGCAGCATTATTTGCAATAGACACCGTGCAAGAAGAATTAGGTACACGTATGCCAATAATGGTTTCTGGTACAATAACGGATGCATCTGGGAGAACACTTACCGGACAAACAACAGAAGCATTTTTAATCTCAATATCACATATGCCTTTATTAAGTGTGGGCTTAAATTGTGCACTTGGAGCATCAGCGTTAAGACCCTATTTGCAAGTATTAGATAAGAAAGCACCTTTTCAAGTGAGTGCACACCCAAATGCAGGCTTACCAAACGAGTTTGGTGAGTATGACGAAACTCCAGAAATGATGGCAGATCAAATAGAAGAGTTTTTAAAAGAAGGTTTGGTAAATATTATTGGCGGATGCTGCGGAACAACACCGGAACATATAAAAGCAATAGCACAAAAAGCAGCAAAGTATTCACCAAGAAAAATCAAGGTTTAAATTCAGATATTATTTCAAATTAGCTTAAAATGAATACGCTCCCTCCATTAAAACTTTCAGGATTAGAACCATTGGTTGTAACACCAGAAACTAATTTTATTAACATAGGTGAAAGAACCAATGTCACCGGTTCTCGTAAATTCTTACGTTTAATAAAAGAAGATAATTACGAAGAAGCACTTTCTGTTGCGTTGGAGCAAGTAGAAGGAGGAGCACAGATTATAGATGTTAACATGGATGAGGGAATGATCGACGGAGCAGAAGCTATGGTCAAATTCTTAAATCTTATGGCTTCAGAGCCAGATATATCTAGAATTCCGGTAATGATAGACTCTTCTAAGTGGAAAATTATAGAAGCTGGTTTAAAATGTATTCAAGGAAAAGGTATTGTAAACTCAATTTCATTAAAAGAGGGTAAAGAAAATTTTGTTGCTCAAGCCAAAAAGATTAAAAGATACGGAGCTGCTGTTATCGTAATGGCGTTCGATGAAAATGGACAAGCAGATAGCTATGAAAGAAGAATAGAGATTTGTGAAAGGTCTTACAGAATTTTGGTAGATGAAGTTAGTTTTCCAGCTCAAGATATAATTTTTGATCCAAATATTTTTCCAGTTGCAACAGGAATGGATGAGCATAATAATAATGCCGTAGATTTCTTTAACGCTACTAAATGGATTAGAGAAAATTTGCCCGGAGCACATGTTTCTGGTGGAGTTTCTAACGTTTCATTCTCTTTTAGAGGAAATAACCCTGTAAGAGAAGCAATGCATTCTGCATTCTTGTATCATGCCATAAAAAATGGAATGAACATGGGGATTGTAAATCCTTCTATGCTAGAAGTATATTCAGATATTCCAAAAGATTTACTGGAGCATGTAGAAGATGTTCTTTTAAATAGAAGACCAGATGCTACAGAAAGATTACTCGAGTTTGCCGAAACGGTTAAGGGCGATGGCAAAAAGAAAGAAGTAGATCTTGCATGGAGAAATGCTCCAGTAAACGAAAGACTTTCTCACGCTTTAGTTAAAGGAATGGTTGAATTTATAGAAGAGGATACAGAAGAATGCAGACAGCAATTTGATAGACCAATAGAAGTAATAGAAGGTCCCTTAATGGCAGGTATGAACATAGTTGGAGACTTATTTGGGTCAGGTAAAATGTTCTTACCGCAGGTTGTAAAGTCTGCCAGAGTAATGAAAAAATCTGTAGCTTATTTACTTCCGTTTATAGAAGAAGAAAAAGAAGAAGGCGAAAGCTCATCTGCTGGTAAAATATTAATGGCAACCGTAAAAGGAGATGTGCATGATATTGGTAAGAATATCGTAAGCGTAGTTTTAGGTTGTAACAATTACGAAGTAGTAGATATGGGAGTGATGGTGCCTGCAGATAAAATTATCGCCAAAGCCATAGAAGAAAATGTAGATGTAATTGGTCTTAGCGGACTAATAACTCCTTCTTTAGATGAAATGGTAACCGTTGCTAAAGAAATGCAACGTGCAAACCTTAAAATTCCCTTAATTATAGGCGGAGCAACAACTTCTCGTGTGCACACTGCAGTTAAAATAGAAGAACATTTTAGAAATGATCAAACAGTTCATGTTTTAGATGCTTCGCGCTCTGTAACGGTTGTAGAAAGTTTGTTAGGAAAACGTAAAACAGATTTCGTTAAAGAAGTAAAAGATGATTATCAAAAATTAAGAGAACATCACGCAAAAAATAGAGGAAAGAAAACCTATTTATCTTTAGAGAAAGCAACAAAAAATAAATTCCAAATTAATTGGAAACAAGAAGATATTACTGTTCCTAAAACATTAGAAAAACAAACTTTTGTAGACTATGATTTGGCAGAATTAGCTGAGTTTATAGATTGGACGCCTTTCTTCCAGACTTGGGAGTTAGCAGGACGTTTCCCAAGAATATTGCAAGACGAAGTAGTTGGAGAAGCAGCAACAAAGTTATATGCAGATGCTAAAGTAATGCTACAACAAATTATTGATGAAAAATGGTTAACAGCCAAAGCTGTAGTTGGAATGTTTCCAGCAAATTCTGTTGAAAATGATATTGAAATCTATACAGACGAAACAAGAACAGAAGTTCTATCCGTTCAACACACTTTACGTCAACAATTAAAGAAAGCAGCAGGTGCAGATAATATGTCATTAGCAGATTTTGTAGCACCAAAAGAATCTGGAATAAAAGATTATATCGGAGGATTTGTAGTAACAACAGGCTTAGGAATAGAAAAACACGTAAAACGTTTTGAAGACGATCATGATGATTATAACTCGATTATGTTGAAGGCCCTAGCAGACCGTTTGGCAGAAGCCTTTGCAGAATGTATGCACCTAAGAGTTAGAAAAGAGTTTTGGGGATATGCGTCGGATGAGAACCTAGAGAATGATTCTTTAATCAAAGAGCATTACATAGGAATTCGACCAGCACCAGGTTATCCAGCTTGTCCAGATCACACAGAAAAGCCAGATTTATTTAAAATTTTGGATGCAACAGAAATTACAGGCGTGAGTTTAACAGATAGTTTAGCCATGTTGCCTGCAGCATCCGTTTCGGGTTGGTACTTTGCTCATCCAAAAGCCAAATATTTTGGTGTAGGTAAAATTACAATGGAACAAGTAGAAGATATTGCCAAAAGAAAAGGAAAATCTAAAGAAGAAATGGAACGTTGGTTAGGTTCATCCCTAGCATAGCTGTTTTTCAAATAAATACCTCCTTCATTGAAGGAGGTGGGTTTTATGAGGATTTATTCGAATAAAAGTCGGAGGATGCAAACGAAGTAAAAGATAGAGTTCAACACAGGAAGTAAACTATACCTCCTTGTTGAAGGAGGTGTCGAGGAACGAGACGGAGGATGTAAACGAAATAAAACCTGCGGACTGAGTATTCCAATTCTTAATCGGAATGTATCGAAGTCCAAAGGCACGAAGCAAAATGATTCAGTTATAGATTTTCTCCATTCTTAATTTAAAAAGTGCGCCTTCATCCAGCTATACACTAAAGTTTTCATGTCTTTTTAACGTTTACTAAATAACTAAAAGGCTTCTATGGTCGCCCTTTATTCATAAGTAAACCTAAAAAAAGCCTTCAAAAAGCTACCGTTCCTATCTGGGGCGATATTGTTTTAACAAACCTCCATCAAGCTAATTATAATCTGCATACTGAGTATTCCGCCAACTGGCGCATATATCGAAGTCAAAAACACAAAGCAAAAATTTCTCAATCCTAAATTTTAATATCCCAAAAAATTCCCTTAACTTTTTAATCCTAAACAGATTATTATGAGAAGTAGAGTTGTTAATCAGGTTGCAGCAGTTTTGTTTTTTATCATCTTTATCATCCTCTTTATAGGATACAAACTCAGTTGGTTTTAACTATTTACTTATTTTTAGCTAGATTCAGTTAAACGCATTGGGTTAAATGACAGACAAAGAATTTCTAGCTCACTATTTTTCTCTTCAAGAAGAAGCAGGCGCAACAAGCGTTTAAGTTGTTTAAAAGTGTAACGTATCCAAAAAATCATTTACTACTTAAAAATGGAGGATACGCAAAAGAACTACTTTTTATTAAAGAGGGTTTTGTGCGTGTTTTTAAACAAGAGGATAAGAAAGAAGTAACGCAATGGATAGGTTCTTCAACAGAATTTATAACAGAAATAAACAGTTTCTTTTTTAACCAACAATCACGGTGGAACATACAAGCTCTTTCAGAAGTAAAGGGCTTAGCACTATCTAAAAATGACTACGATGCATTGCATTTGAAAGTAGAAAACTGGACTAAAATAGAAAAAGACTTCATTGCCAAATGCTTTGCACAAGCAGAAAATAGAATCTATCAACTCCTCTCAAACTCTGCCGAAGAGCGCTACCAAGCTTTTTATCAACACAAGAAAGAACTATTCAACCTTGTTCCGCATCAATATATCGCATCTATGCTGGGCATGTCGCCAGAAACCCTAAGTAGAATAAGAGCGAAATAATCTTAAGATTAGGGTTGGTTATTTTTTTCTAGATTTTCAGCGAACGTTTTTATTCTTGATTGTTAATTAGTTTATGTCCCTCATTTAAGTTTTCTTGATTTAAATCAAGAGCAAATAGTTGGTGTATGCTCAACTTTGTAAAAAAATAGCATACATGAAAAATCCGAAGTTAGAATTAAGAACTGAAATTGAAATTAACGCATCTACTAATGAAGTTTGGGAAGCATTGGTTAACCTTGAAGACTACAAAAATTGGAACCCATTTATTACAAAAGCGAACGGTTATGTCATTGAAAATCAAGTAATTAATGTAAATCCGGGTGGAATCAAATTTTCGCCAACGGTGTTAAAAGTAGAACCAAACAAACAATTTAATTGGTTAGGAAAGTTATGGTTTAAAGGTCTGTTTTATGGCGAACATAGTTTTGAATTAATAACCTTAGAAAATAATAGAACACTTTTTAAGCACTCAGAAAAATTCAAAGGAATTTTAGTCCCGTTATTCAAAAAGATGCTTAATGTAGAAACCAAAGCTAGTTTTATAGAAATGAATCAAGCCTTAAAGAAAAGAGTAGAGGTAATCAATTAAACTATTTTACTTGAGCCCCAAACATTGAAAATAAACCAATAAAAGGTGATTTTAAGATACTTCATTCGCTTTAACAACCAAAATGCCTTTTAACTTGGTTTAAATCTAGTTTAACCTACTAATTAAATTACAAAACTTATAACCAAACACTTATCTAATGTTTTTCAATACCAATCTAGCCGTTTGCCTTGTTTTTTGTTCCATTAAAACTTCTTTACCTACGGTAACTCTATCTATAGTCGCTTGGTCATAATGCCTAATGGTTACTAACTCTAAACCATCGTTGTATTTTACATTGAAATCTGTGCTTAAAGAAGCTGTTAGCCGTTCTAAATCTACCCTGCTTTTATCTAAACACATAGAAAAACTAAGTGCAGAGTTTTGCATAATGTTTATTTTAGCATTAGCTTGAGCGAGGGTTTTAAAAATATCACTCATGTTTTCTTCTACTATAAATGAAAAATCTTTAGGTGTAATTGAAAGTAAAATTTGATCCATTTTAAATATAAAACTAGGAACCAAATTATCGTTAACTGTAGAGCTTTGTATTGCCGTGCCTTCTGCTGTTGGGTTTAAAAAAGATTTTACATATAGCGGTATAGACTTATTCTGTAGAGGTTTAATTGTTTTAGGATGAATTACAGATGCACCATAATAACTTAGTTCTATAGCTTCTTTAAAAGAAATAGTATCTAGTTTCACAGTGTTATCAAACCATTTTGGATCTGCATTTAGCATACCCGGCACATCTTTCCAAATGGTTACGTCTGTTGCGTTTAAACAGTGCGCAAAAATACCCGCTGTGTAATCAGATCCTTCTCTACCCAAAGTAGTTGTAAAACCTTCTGAGGTATGACCTAAAAAACCTTGAGTAACAAAAACACGCTTATCTGCATGTGCGTCTATACGTTCTTGTAGAAGTCCTTGTGTTTTGCTCCAATCTACCTCTCCTTCTCTATACTTATTATTAGTTCTAATCACTTTTCTAGCATCTATCCAAACTGTTTCGTTGCTATTTAAAGAAAGATAAGCTTCAATAATTTTTGTAGAAACTACTTCACCAAGGGATACAATTTGGTCATACTCAAAATCATAATTTTCTGATATTGGAATATTTACACGGTTTCCTAAATCATTAAAAATGGTAAGCACCTCATTGAAGATGAGATGACTTTTTTCTTTAAACAGGTCTTCTAAAATAGAAAAGTGAAACGCTTTTCTCTCTAAAACGAGGTTTCTAAAAGTTTCAAAATCTTTATGATACAGCGCATCTGTAATTTGCTCCATTGCATTGGTGGTTTTACCCATTGCGGAAACTACAATTACCAAATTATCTTGAGGGTATAAAGATAAAATATCTTTTACATTTTCTACAGCAGCAGCATCCTTAACAGAAGCTCCTCCAAATTTAAAAATACGCATAATCAAAAATTTTCTTGAGCGAAGTTAAAAGTTCTACCTTTATGAAAAAGTAGTTTTTATTAAATGTTAAAGATTTGAACGAATTAGAGTTAAATAATCAATTATTACAACAAGATTTCATCTTAAAAGTATCCAAGCAATTAGAAAAAGATATTAATAGATGCGGTTATGATTTTAATTTAGAGAAATTAAATCCTTTTGTTGGCCTAATTTTAAGGAAATATTTTAAAGCAGACTTTAGCGTTAATGAAGGAAGAAGTTCCGGAAGTATGCAGGAAATCACTGACTGAATCGGTAAAGGCAATTTAAAATGTTGTATTAAAATTCAGCCTAGCGTTTTTTTGATTCGTTTTTTTTGGCAATGCAAAAAAATGAATGAATAGATTTGTTCACACAAATTGGTTTCGATTAAATGATATGCTCATTATCAAAAGGAAGAAAAATGAACGAATTAGAGTTAAATAATCAATTATTACAACAACATTTTATCTTAAAAGTAGCCAGGCAATTAGAGAAAGATATAAATAGATGTGGTTATGATTTTAAATTTAAAGAAAATCTTAGCCCAACATCTATTTTTAAAGAAACAGAAAAGATAATTACAGAAATAAATAACAACTCTCCAAACGATTTATTAAAGCTTTGTTACTTAATAGATTTAAGCGAAAAAATAGTAGGTATCTATCAACTGCCAACTGCTAATATTGACTCAGAGAGTTTTGCAATACAACTCGTTAAAAGAGAAGCATACAAAGTATTTTTAAGAAATAAGCTGGACTTATAAATTACCCATTCTGGTTTTAGTTCCTTTTCTACCATCGTATTTTGTAGCAGATGTAGAACTTCCGCAAGAAGAAACAGCTAATCCAAAAGTGAATATTGCAATTAAAACAAAGGTGCTTGTTGATTTTTTCATAGTAGTATTTTTTTCTTCTGAATATTAGATTTGAATTACTGTTTTTCAAACGGTAATAGTGCTAAGAAGGTTGCAGTAATTGCATTTTTTTTCTTTGTCTATATGCAGAACATGAAATCCGTCCCTTGGTAAATTTGCTTTTACCTCGATTATGTTCATTTAGTCGAGCCAAAATATCTTTAGTCATTCCAACATAATAAACTTTAGACTTCTCTGAAAATAGAATGTAAACGTAGTACATGGTTTTGTTGTAAAAAAAAGAGCAACTTGCGCTGCTCTTTTTCTGTGGTGATGGACGGGATCGAACCGCCGACACAAGGATTTTCAGTCCTTTGCTCTACCAACTGAGCTACATCACCAACCTATTTGGTGGGCGCAAAGTTATAAACTTATTCTTTACTAGAAACACTTTTTTAAATTTTTTTTCGTTTTTCTTCAATTATCTTTGTACCGTATGTCAATAAAAGAAATTAATTACTGCATAGACGCAGGAAATACCCAAATCAAAGTAGCTTGTTTTAAGCAAGATACCTTCTTTAGTCTCCAGAAATTTACATTTGACGAACTCATAAATAATCCAAAAGTAATTTTTGAAATTAATCAAGCACGTAGTACAATTCTATCCAGTGTGCTTACAAAGGAGAAGACGAATCAGCTCTTAGCCCTGTTTTCTAAAGTTATACTTTTACAGCATAACCATTTTTCACATTTGAAAATGAGATATAAAACTCCAGAAACTCTTGGTGCAGATCGAATGTGTAATGCAGCTTATGCTATGAAGAAAAATAAGGGTAAAGGCGCACTTGTAGTAGACGTTGGTACATGTATAAAGTTTGATTTTGTAAACCCAGACAATGAGTATATAGGAGGTTCTATTTCTCCAGGTGTAGGCTTGAGGTATAAGGCTATGAACGACTTTACCGCAAAGTTGCCGTTATTAGATAAAACAACGAGAACTAATCTGATAGGCCAGAGTACAGAGCAGAGTATGCATTCAGGTGTGATTAACGGAATTCAGTCAGAAATTACAGAGATGATTAACCAATATCAGATGAAATATGACGGATTAACAACTTTTATGACAGGTGGAGATGCAGATTTATTTGATATACCTCTAAAAAATAGCATCTTTGTCCACGAAAATTTAACCCTCGAAGGTTTACATATAATTTTAAAAAAGCATGCAGATTAGACTTTTAGTATTCTTATTATTTATTGGAAGCGCATCTTTAGCGCAAAACGCTGCATCTTCTCCTTATAGTTCTCAGGGATTAGGAGAAACCTCATTCTTTGGAAGCTCTTTATTTCAGTCTTTGGGTGGTTCTTCAGTATCATTATTAGACAGCACTATTTCAAATATTTTTAATCCAGCAACTTATGCTTTTATGGCAGAAGGACTACCACAATTCAGTATGGGGTACTCTTTTCGTAGCTCTGAGTACGAGTTCAATGGTACAAATTCTAGTGTTAGTTTTGCCAACTTAACACATTTTTCTTTAATTGTTCCTTTCGCTAAACGTTTTGGATTAGGGTTTGGTATTCGTCCTACAACCCGAATAGGATATGATATCAGCGATTTTAGTTTGATAAATAACGATACAACTTTTTATAAGTATCAAGGAACTGGCGGATTGCAGCAAGCATTTCTTGGAGCAAGTATTAAACTGCTTAATACGAATAAACACCAGCTAGGAGTAGGTGTAAATGGTGATTTCTTATTTGGTTTTTCTGATAAACTTAGACGAACATATCAAACTTTTGGTACTTCTCAGGCGGGAGGTATAATTCAGGAGACTACAAATTACAGAGGTTTCTCTGCAGAAACAGGTGTAAATTATGCCTTTATGCCCTCTACTGCTCACCGAATTACTTTGGGTATAACTTACAGACCGGAGTTAACGCTTAACCAAGAAAGAAATAATTATACAATTTATCACTTTAATTTCTTTGATGAGAACAGTTATGATACCTTATCAAATGTTTCAGATCAAGAAGGAGAGATTACTATGCCTGCTGAATTGAAGTTTGGATTAACCTATCAATTCTTTCCAAAAGACGATAGTACAAAAAATAGAATTTTAAAACCTAGCTTTTTGTTAACGGGAGAATATGAAGGCTCAGATTGGTCAACATTCCAGTCTAGAATTAATAATCAGATTGATACATCATTGTTAGGTAATTCGTCTACCTTCCGAATTGGTTTTGAGTACACGCCTCACAGAAATACCCTTGATAGATCAACGTTTATAAAATATCCGGCTAAAATTAAATACCGTGCTGGATATTATAGGTCAACTCTTCCATTTACTTCGCAAGGAGATGCTTTAGAGGAGTTTGGCATAAGTTTTGGAATAGGATTACCGGTTGTAGTAAATAGAGCAATTTCTTCGGTAAATTTAGGGTTCAGTTATGGACAGAGAGGAAATGGTAACATTAATACAATAAACGAAAACTTCTGGGGAATAAATTTTGGTGTACATTTGTCGCCCGGATTTGACCGCTGGTTTAGAAAGTACAAATACGATTAAAAAAAAGAAAAATGAAATTTGGTAAATTAATACTTGCTTCAATGTTGTTCTTAGGAAGCTTCTCAATTGCACAAGATGAGGTGGAAAGAACCGAGTGTAATAGATTTAAAACTATTGCAGGTAATGCGTATAATGCGAACGATTTTAGTAAGGCTGCATCAAACTATCTTAAAGCAGAAAAAGAATGCGGAGGTTTAGAATTAGCGTTTTACAAGCCAATGATATACGCTTTACAAACTGTAGTAAACGGTTTAGAGGGTGAAGCTCAAGCTGCATATGTTGATACCTTGTTGACAGTTTACAGCAATGCGCAAGAACAGCATGGAGAACAAATGGATTGGAAAACATACGAAGGATATTATTATATGCTTTCTAACAGAGAAGATAAGGTAAATAAAATTGTACAGCTTTTAGGTAAAGGATTGTACCACGATGAAGAGCCAACGGAAGCATTCGTATCACAATATTATTACTACTTGTACTACAAGTTTACAACTACTCCGGAAGATCAGTTGTTTGAGGCTAAAAAAGAAATGATTTCTGAATACTTCAAATTGTCTGAGTTGATTGCTAAGAATAAAATGAGTCCGCAAACAATGGAAACAGTAACTTCTTATTTTGATCAAGCGGTAACAGATTGTGCTTCAATTTTACCTGAAATAGCAAGCTTTACAAAGACTTTGCCAGAAGATAAAGATTCTAAAACATCGGCGGTTAAAAACTTTATGTCTTTACTTGAAAACAAAGGATGTACGAAAAGTGAAGAGTACGGAGCATTGGTAGATATTATGATAGAAATGAATCCAACGTCTTTAGATGCTAAGCTTGCGAAGGCAAAATACTTAATGGCGCAAGATAACGTTACAGAAGCAATCGGTGTATTTAAGGAGGCAAAAGGTTTAACAGAAGATGCTGAAAAAGTTTCTGAAATCGAATATACAATTGCAAAAGCGTATTATGATGCTGGTAGGTATAAAGCTGCCCATGATGCTGGATTAGCTGTTTCTGGAAACTTTTCTAAAGACGGTGCAAAATTAGCTGCAAATGCCGTAATTAAATTAATGGATAGTTGTGGAGATACAACAATTGATAGAAAAGCCAATGCACTCTATGCCGTGCAAATAGCAAATAAATATGGTTTTAGTGCTTCGTCTTACGAAAGTCAAGCACCAACAAGTACAGATTTATTTAATGCAGGAATGAACAAAGGTACAACAGTTACGCTTTCTTGTTGGGGAGTTTCTGTAACACTGTAAAAGCTTCGTGATAAAAACCAAACATATTTTTAGATTACCTGCTGTGCTTGTCATGGCAGGTTTTCTTTTTTCTTGTGTAAACGATTTGGAAAGAATTAGAGAAATTGTTTCTATAGAAAATGCACCAGATGAATCTTCGGCAAGTTTACATGTGGTGTATACAGATTCAGGCTATGCAAAAATTGAACTTTTTGCAACTTTAGCTGAAACGTATAGAGAACAACAAAAAACTAAATTAAAAGACGGTTTACAAGTTAATTTTTTTGATGAAAACGGTATAGTTACATCTGTTCTTACCGCGCAATATGGCGAAATAGACGACAATACCGGAAACATGTTTGTACGCGATTCTGTGCGCTTAGAAAATAAAGAAAAAGATAAAGTGCTAGAGACCGAAGAACTTTTTTGGAACGCAAGCGGTGATTCAATTTATACAGACAAACCCGTAGAAATATTATCTAAGGATTTTATTATCTATGGAATCGGTGCAAGAACTACACAAACGTTTGACACGGCTTACATTTATAAACCAAAAGCAAAAATTAGAAGAAACACAAAATAATATGGAAAGTTACAACAAAGTAATGCAGTTTTTCTGGCTGGCAATGGGTGTAGTTCTAACCGTAGTCATTACCTTTTTAGGGTTTAAAGAAGGTTTTGCTAAATGGGTAGGGTATTATTTAATGGCCGGACTCTGCTTTCTTATGTATTTCGTTAAGCGATGGATGATGAAGCGTATGGAAAAACACAACGCTTGGATACAAGACCAAAAAGAAAAACAACAGTGATGGAAAAGTTGTATAGACTAAGAATAGAAAATACCATAGTGGGCTACAAAAAGCAAATGGGTAACTTTACATTTTATTCTAAAGATCTATACGGCTGGAGTGGTAAAGCAATTAACTTTGAGTTTGAAGATGAATTTACGGGTTATAAAGATAAACACGATAGAAAGTTGTTTACTGAAGATATTGTTGCACTAACCGCTTATCCTCAAGAATATTTTATTCTTACACACGATTCACTTTTGAACAAATATTATCTGGTTAATTACCAAAGCTCTGCTATCTTTGAAGAGTCTATTGATTTGATTTTCAAAGAAAAAAGTGAAATTACACGCGTTGCATACACGTTTGAACAGAAAAATATGTAACTTTTTTAACTAAAAAGTGTCTAACCCAGTATGAGCAAGTTGTTACAATTTCTTGCCTTTGTTTGTGTGGTATTGATTAGTTTTTCAATACATGCCCAAGATATGCTCGCAGGCCAAATCTATGATGAAACACTACAACCTATTCCATTCGCAGATATCTATGTTAAAAATCAAGCAGAGTTAAGAACACGTGCCGATATTGATGGTAACTATTTAATGCGTCTAGAACCAGGAGATTATCAGCTTGTATTTTCTGCAATGGGTTTTGAAGATAGAGAAAGCTTTGTAATTATTCAACAAGGAGAGAATAGAAAGGATATGCAACTGTTTCCTATTAAAGTTACAGACTTAGAAGAATTTACAGTTTCCGCAAAAGACAGAAATCCTGGTAGAGATATTATTTTAAAAGTAGTAGAACGGAAAGATACGCTAGACTTTAACCAATATGCATATTCATGTGATGTTTATATAAAAGCAACCGAAAAGATAGACAGAAATCAAAAAGAAGACCATACAAACAAGGAAGATGAGGACGATCTTACAACCGATCCTTTTGAAGCCGAGAAAAGAGCCAAACAGCAAGCGCTTGCTAAAATTAATAATATGAAAATGGTTGAAGTTCAGCTTCAACGCGATTATGCACCTTTAAATAAGGTGAGAGAAACCAGAACAGCTTTCGAAAAGAGAGGAGAGAACAACTTACTTTACTTTACTACAACTGCAAAGTCTAATTTTAATTTCTTTAAAAACATTTTGTATTTAGACGATTTAAATGAGACGCCAATACCTTCTCCAATATCTGCAGTTGGTATTCTTTCTTACAAATATAAATTGGTAGAACAAATAGAGCGCGAAGGCAAACCTAAAATTCATAAAATTGAAATTAAAGCAAGATCTTCTGCTACTTCCACATTGCAAGGTTTTATTTGGGTTGAAGATTCTACTTTTTTGGTTCAAAATTTAGCATTGGAGTTAGTTAAAGGTAATCTATACCAGTATGATTATTTTAAAATAGAGCAAGCCTTCGATACTTCCTCAGATACACTTTGTTTGCTAAAAGATCAGGTAATGTCATATGGTTTAAAATATAAAAAAGCGGACCATACATGTCAAACAAGAGCAGAATATCGCAACTATAATTTTAATGTAAATTTTCCTAAAAAGCATTTCGGAAACGAACTTGCAGTTACAACAAAAGAAGCCTATGAAAGAGATTCTTCTTATTGGGAAAATACCAGAACTACAGCGCTAACGGAAGAGGAACAGCTGTATATCCGAAAAAGAGATAGTATTAATGATTACTTAAATAGAACGGAGTATTTAGATTCTATCGATTCTGTATTTAATAAGATTAATGTGCTAAAAGTACTTTGGTTTGGTGTAGATCATCGTAATAGAGCAAAAAAGGTGCAATGGGGATTTACTTCTTTAGCTTCTAGTATAAATCCGGTTTATATTGCCGGACCAAGAATAGGCCCTGGATTCGACTTCTTTAAAAAATGGGAAAATGAAAGAACGTTTGATAGTTATATAGAAACGTCGGTTGGACTTTTAAATCAGGATATCAAAGGCGAAGCGTGGTTTCGATATATGTTTAATCCGTTTAAATTTTCTACCGTCGGAATGGGTATTGATCATGATTTTGACGTCATCCGCGGTTACGATGCCTTTAGTCAGATTTTATTACGTGATAATTTTATAGAAACTACTGAACTCAATTTGTTTTATAATACGGAGTTGGTAAATGGCTTGTATTTTAATGCAGACATTAAGTTTACTGAAAGAAGATCTTTATATGAAAACACCAAATTTATCACTTGGCTAGATGATGAGTTAGGAAACAATACACCTCCAGAACAATTTAAAACCTATCAGGCCTTCATTCCTACTTTTACATTATCCTATACCCCGTTTCAAAAATATATGAGAGAACCATACCGAAAGGTATTATTGGGTTCAAAATGGCCTACTTTTTATGCTTACTATGAGATTGGTTTACCATCCGTTTTAGGAAGCGATGTTAATCATGATTATTTAAGGTTTGGAATTAGACAAACTTTCAAAATCTCTACTTTCGGTACAACTACTTATCATGTAACAGGCGGACAATTTTTAAGGTCTAAGGTACTACGGGAAATTGATTATAAATACCACAGAAGGTCAGACCCAATTTGGTTCAGTAATCCCTTATTTTCGTATCAAGATTTAGATACCGCCTTACCAACGCTAGACGCCTACTTAGAAACGCATTTTATTCATCATTTTAATGGCGCTCTAATTAATAAAATTCCATTTATGAAGAAAACCAGAATGACAACCGTTCTCGGTGGTGGTTATTTATATATACCCGAACATAATTGGCAGCACGCAGAAATGTATGCTGGATTAGAACGGGTGTTTAAAATAGCAAAAAGACGATTACGCATTGGTGTTTACGGTGTAGTTTCTGATGGGAATCAAATTGATCCTAGAACTGCTTTTAAAGTAAGTTTTGCCATGTTGGATAGGCGAAATATGAAATTTCAATTTTAGCCTCGGTAGCTTTATCAACATTTTAGAACGAATAAAATAGACCTGCTTTTAGGAAAAGGAACAGATATTGTTACTTTCTTTGTAATCTTGAAAAAAATAATCGCCTTATATTGTTTTCTGTCCTTTTTTGGAAATGCACAAATGCTAGATAATTCATTTGGTGAAGCATTTACAGACGTTCCATTTTTTAATCAAAATTATATAAAAGCCAACAAGATTAAACGTATAGCAGGCTTCTTTACACAGAAAAAAATGGGCGATGTTTTGAGAGAAACAGCCTTAAAAAGAGAGTATTTGTTTGATACTTTAGGAAGGCTCATACAAAAATACGAAACAGTAGAAGCGAAAGGTGGTTACGATACGCTTGTAACACAGTATGAGTATACGGAGAAACACCAGTTGAAAGTGATAAGAAAATCTGATCAATTTGGTTTCAATGCAATTCATTTCTCTTACGATAGTTTGGGGAGAATTGTACGAGAAGAAATTAGAAGACACCTCAATCAAAATGCAAGTAGAATTAAGTTTGAGCTTGGAGAAGAATACATAGTAACGTTTGAAACAAGTACTTATGAAAATTACGATGGTCAGCAAAAAAGAATTTTTTATAACAGCTATGGACATCCGTATAGAGATGAGATTACTTACTTTGATAACGCAGGAACAGTGCTCGAAAAAGTAGATCGTTTACAGCGTACCTCAGGCATTAAAAAAACGAGTTACTTTTATAATGAAAAGAGTTATCTCGACTCAATTTACATCAAAAATAATCAGACTTCTAGTTCCAATAGCGCGGTAAGTTTTATTTATGATAATTACGGAAATTTAGACACAAAAAATAGTTTCAAGGAAGATAAACATGTTGCACAAATCCAACTAATTTACGATAAAAGAACGCTTCGTTTGGATTATATATTATCACGCGAAATTGCAAGTAATTACATGACCATCTTGAAACTCGATAAGTACGAGTTATACCCTTAATTTACTTTTTAGCGTTAAGAGCACCCTTCAAATTCTTCATAAACGAAGATGCATAGACAAAGTCAACCACCTCTTGGTTTTCTGTTGATAGTATAGATGATTTATCTCCGCTCCACCAAGATTGCCCTTGATTAATAAACACCACTGTATCACCAATTTCCATTACAGAATTCATGTCATGCGTAATCACAACGGTTGTAATATTGTATTCGTAGGTTATTTCTTTGATGAGATTATCGATTAGAATAGATGTTCTAGGGTCTAGTCCTGAATTGGGCTCATCGCAGAAAAGGTATTTTGGATTCATGGAAATAGCACGAGCAATAGCAATTCTTTTCTGCATACCTCCAGAACATTCGGCAGGAAGCAGGTTATTTCTACCTTCTAGATTTACCCTTTCTAAACAAAAATTAGCCCTATCAATCTTCTCTTTCTTGGTCATGTTGGTATACATGTCTAACGGAAACATAATGTTTTCTTCAACAGTCATAGAATCAAAAAGAGCGCTGCCTTGAAAAAGCATACCTATTTCTTTTCTAATTTCTTTACGCTGCTTTCTTGTCATAGAAGAAAAGTCCCTGCCATCGTACAACACTTGTCCTTCATCTACTTCCATTAAGCCAACAATACACTTTGTAAGTACAGATTTTCCTTGTCCAGATTGCCCAATAATAAGGTTTACTTTGCCCTCTTGAAAAGTAGCTGAGAAATCTTTTAGTACATGATTATCGCCAAATGTTTTGTTTACCTCTTTTACTTCTATCATTAGAGCAGAATTAATTGAGTTAATACAAAGTTGGTAAGCAATATGGTAATAGAGCTCCAAACTACACCTTGTGTAGAAGATTTACCTACATCAAGCGCTCCTCCTTTTGTATAGTATCCATAAAAAGAAGAAACGGATACAATCAAAAAGGCAAAGCACATTGTTTTAATTAAGGCGTAACTAATATTTCCTACCACGAAAAAGGCACGTATACCAAAAACATAATCTTCATGCGAGCATAATCCAGAACTTACAACTGCAACGTAACCTCCCATTAAGCTTAAGCCCATAGAGAAAATGATTAAGAAGGGAAAGAAAAGAACAGAAGCTAAAATTTTAGGTAAGATAAGGAAACTGGCGCTGTTTACACCCATTATGTCCAAAGCATCTATTTGCTCGGTTACACGCATAGTACCAATCTCAGAGGCTACGTTTGAACCTACTTTACCCGCTAAAATTAGGGAGATAATTGTAGGCGAAAATTCAAGTATTGTTGAGGAACGTGTAATGTAGCCAATTGTATATTTAGGTAAAAACGGACTATCCATGTTTGAGGCCGTTTGTAAGGCAATTACAGCTCCCATGAATACGGATAAAATGGCAACGATACCAATAGAGTTTAATCCTATCGTTTCGATTTCGTCAAACGTGCGTTTACGGTATACTTTAAATTGTTCAGGCTGAGAAAAAACCAACCGCAACATCATAAAATATTTTCCTATGTTTTGAATGTAATTCATAACTTTGTGCTAAAATAGTAGCTTATTCTTAAGTATTTAAAAAATTATACGATTACTTTTCAAAATCTTAACAACACTCAAACGTTTATAGTTTAAATGTCTAACAAGAAAAAAGTGCAAGAGCAACTAAGAAAGTTTGTGCCAGAGCAATTCACACAAATGGTTGCTACACTTATTTTTTCTGAAAAAGTAAAGTTTAGAGTAAGTAAGCCAAGGAAAACAAAACTAGGAGATTATCGACCTCCTCAACGCAATAGAGATTATCATGAGATTTCTGTTAATAGCAATTTAAATCCATGGTCTTTTTTAATCACTACCTTACACGAGTTTGCACACATGCATACGTTTATTGCTTACGGCAATCGGGTTAAAAGTCATGGCGAAGAATGGAAAATATCATTTCAGACATTGTTAACACCTCTGTTAAATGATACAAGTGTTCCAACCGATATTCGATTAGCCTTAAAAAACTCAATGGTACAAACCACTGCAAGTTCTTGTTCGGATGTACGTCTATCTCGCGTGCTTAGGAGATATGATATGCAACAAAATAATACAGTTGCCGTAGAAGACCTGAAAGCAGAGCAAATTTTCGAGTTAAATGGTAAAACTTATCAGCGTGGAAAATTGCGCAGAAAAAGATACCTGTGTACAGAAATTAATACAGGAAAGTTATATTTGGTGCATTGTTTAGCACAAGTAAATAAAGTAAATACAAAAAATGGAGAATACTAATTTTGGAGTAATAATGGCAGGTGGAATAGGTTCAAGGTTTTGGCCGATGTCTATCCCCGAGCGCCCAAAACAGTTTTTAGATGTTTTAGGAATTGGAAAATCCTTAATTCAACTTACGTATGAAAGACTGTTACTAATTGCTCCAAAAGAGAATATTTTTATTCTAACTAACGAGATTTACGTTGATCTTGTAAAAGAACAGCTACCAGCGCTTACCGATAATCAAATTTTAACAGAACCAGAAAGAAAGAATACTGCACCCTGTATTGCCTACGCTGCTGCCAAAATTTACTCTATTAACAAGGATGCAAACTTAGTTATAGCGCCTTCAGATCATTTAATTTTACAAGAGTCTAAATTCAAACGTATTTTAAACATTGCATTAAATACAACCAAGAATAACGATAAATTAGTAACGCTTGGTATTAAACCAACCCGTCCAGATACAGGTTACGGTTACATACAGTTTTATCAAGAAGGTGATCGTATTGGTGGACAAATAAAAAAAGTAAAGCAGTTTACCGAAAAGCCAAATTCTGAACTAGCAAAAATATTTTTAACTAGTGGTGACTACTATTGGAATTCGGGTATTTTCGTTTGGAGAGCCAAGACTATCTTAGAATCATTACAAAAATTTAAATCAGATTTATATCAACTTTTTTGTTCAGATTTCCATGTGTACAACAGTTCTAACGAGCAAGAGTACGTGAACGAAGCATTTAGAAATGCAGAAGATATTTCTATTGATTTTGCGATAATGGAGAAGGCTAAAAACGTAGAAGTTGTATTGGCAGATTTTGATTGGTCTGATCTAGGAACTTGGGGTTCTTTGTATGATCATGTTGAAAAGGATTACAATGGAAATGCCGTTACTGGCGGAAATATAAAAATGATAGATGCGCACAATTGTATTGTTAACCTTCCAAAAGATAAGCAAGCAATAATTCAAGGTTTAGATCATCATATAATTGTTGAGTCTGATAACCGTTTATTGATTTTAGATAAAACAGACGAGCAAAACTTGAAAAAGTATTTGAAATTGTTAGAGGAATAGAAAAGATAGATAGTTTTTAGTTAAAGTAAATTACAAAAATTAATATCAGCTATAAATTAGGCTTTTCTAATTTTCTACTCTGCGTTGTTATCGTACCTTTACTTAAGTTTACACGCGATTAATTACAGTGATACATGGGAAATATTCCAAAAGACTTTTATTCAGATTTAGATAATCAACCGCTTAAAGCGTGTAAAGTTTGCGAGAAGCAAATAACGGAAGGCAAAGATCCTTACATTATTGAAAAAGCTTACAAAAGAACAGAGGAAGGCGAAGATTTAACCTTGTTTGAATTAGCAATGTGCATGAATTGTGCTCAAAATCAAGCAAACAAAATTAGCGAAGAGTCGAGAGCATTTATTCAGAATACGATGATGAGTGAGTCAATCATGCAAAAACGCGCCCAACTTTTTTCCTCAGATTGGGAAAGCAACTGGAAAAAGAAGTGTTTGCATTCTTCCAATGAGATAAAGGTGAATGAAGAGTATCATATTGTAGGACATTTTTTAGGAGAAGATATTCTACCCGGTCAACCTCCTTTTGTAATGGGACAAACGTTGATAGATTATCTACAAGAACACATCTCTACCGAAACAAAAGAAGAATGGGATGATTTTGGAAAAACGTATCTAGGACCAACTGATCCTCATCTTAAAGCCTTACTAGAAGATTATCAATATACACTTGTATAATAGAAAAGGCTACCTCTAATGAGGCAGCCTTGTTTCTGCGTTTGCTTTGTTGCTAACTGTTCATAATAGCGCAGAAATATTTATTAGTCAGGACGCGTAGTCATAATTTTCCAACGTCTGTATAGGTCGGCATAACTTTTAGTTTCCATTACGATTACACCACCAGCAGTATCTCCATATTTTGCAGGAATAGCAGAAGAGTAAACCGTCATACCTCCAATTGCTGCTCCAGGTATTCCAGACATTCCTCTCATTTTAATTCCATCAATGAAATAAGCCATATCACCTGAACGTGCACCTCTAATCATTAAATCACCATTGTCACTTACTTTTATTTCTGAGTTTCTACCAGCGATTAAAAGAGCAGGTTGTCTAATGTTGGGACTATTCTTAATGTCGAGAGCAGATATTCTCTGTTCACCAATATCATCTATATTTATTAGATCAGAAGGAGGAGCATAAAGCGTAAATTCATCTTCCTCTTGAACATCTTTAAGAATATATGTTCTTCCTATGTTTTCAATTCCGTTACTTACTACTTCAAAAGTGAGGTAGTGTTCTAGAGAATCACCGTTGTAATTTCCATACAATCTATATAAACCGGCAGGTACTGCAGATATTCTAAATTTACCGTTTTCATCTGTTAGCGCTCCGATTTTTGAGCCGTTATCTTCTACCCATACTTTTGCAAATGGTGCGGGAGATGCATCACTATCGTTAGATTCAAATAGATATCCAGTTATTTCTCCAAATGAGTTTTGTCCGAAAACCAATGAAGCAAATAGTAGACTTACGAGTGTTATTATAATTGATTTCATACTTAAAAGTTTTATTGTTCCCTTTTAAGATGATGTACTTCTAAGTATTCCATAAAAAATTCTACTTATTTTCAGAGAATAAAAAAAACCTCAATATTTCTATTGAGGTTTTAAGTATCCTTTGCCTTTCGACAAGGGAGAATAAAGCATCTTTTATAGCTTGCTTAAGGTATCTTTTACAAGAGAGGAAATAATCTTTCCGTCTGCTTTTCCGGCCAATACTTTTGTTAAAGCTCCCATAACTTTGCCCATATCTTGTGGTCCGGTTGCACCTAAGGTGTTAATTGCTTTTGTAACTTCTTCTTTTATCTCCTCTTCAGACATCATTTTAGGCATGTATGCCTCAATAATTTTAGCTTGAAAAAGTTCATCATCGGCTAAATCTTGTCTACCTTGCTCTGTATAAAGTTTGTAAGTATCCATACGTTGCTTGTATAGTTTCATTACAATCTTGTTTTCTTGTTCTTCAGATATCTCTCCATCACCGCCAGAAGTAGCTTCTAGTAATAACTTTGATTTTACATCTCTTAATGCAGCTAGTTTGTCTTTTTCTCTAGCTTTCATTGCATTTTTGATGTCTGTATTTATTTGTTCTGTTAAGCTCATAATTTAGTCTACATTATCGTGTAAAAAAGAGTTGTTTCCTCTTAAAGTAGTATCGTCTTTTCCACCTTCAGAGACACTAAACCTAGAAGTGCTGTTTTCTGAAGAATGCTCAGTATCTTCTAATTGAATTTTTTTTCTAACGTAAGCAGGCACATTTTCAATTTCAGATATACCATCTGTTGATTTTATCTTGTGCGTGTACTCATGAATTTTGTTCATGCGTTCTTGGGTTTTACGCTGTACTTCTTCAGAAGATAATGCTGTTTTCTTTTCTGTTGGTGTAGTTTCTACTGTTGCCTTTGACTCTTCAAATTCATCGTCTAAAAAATACTTTTTAACCTCAACTACTTCTTCTTTCTTTTCTTCCTCAGTTTCTATACCCGCTGCTGGTTTTACTTCCCAGTCATAATTAGGAGCATTTTGTTCAGCTTCTTCTACTTCTTGCTGCTCCTCTTTTAAATAAGGCTCCTCGATTTCTTTAGCTTCAATTTTATTATCCTCTACTGGTGATTCGGGTACATATTGATTGTTAGCTGTAGCCTGGTTTAAAGGTTGTGTTATTTCTCTTCTTGTGTCTTCTTCTAAGGTTACTTTCTTCTTTTCAGGTGCTTTTTCGTATCCAGTAACAGGACTAGAATTAAAACCCGTTGCAATAAGTGTTACACTTAAATTATCGCCAAGTGTTTCGTCGTATCCGTGTCCCCAAATAACATCGGCAGTAGAACCTGCTTCATCTTGGATGTAATCAGTGATGTCAGAAATTTCGTCCATTAAGACTTCTTTATCTCCGTAAGTAATGTTTAATAACACATACTTAGCTCCAGAAATATCATTATCATTCAACAATGGAGAAGAAAGTGCTTCTTGCACGGCAACAATTGCTCTGTTTTCTCCTTCTGCAATAGCCGATCCCATAATGGCAACTCCGCTATCTTTCATAACGGTATTTACATCGTTGAAATCTACGTTTATTGCTCCCGTTACAGAAATTACCTCTGCAATTCCTTTAGCAGCTGTCGTTAAAACATCATCTGCTTGTGAAAATGCATTCCCTAAGGTTAGATTTCCTGAAATTTCTCTTAATCGTTCATTGTTGATGACCAATAACGTGTCCACATTTTGGCGCATATTTTCTAATCCGTCTTCGGCTTGCTGTCTTCTTTTTCTCCCTTCAAATGAGAAAGGCACTGTTACAATTCCAACAGTTAAAATCCCTAATTCTCTAGCGATACGTGCAATTACTGGAGCAGCACCTGTTCCGGTTCCTCCGCCCATACCAGCTGTAACAAAGACCATTTTTGTGTTCTCTTCCAAGAACCCTTTGATTTCGTCTATATTTTCTACTGCAGCATTCATTCCAATTTCAGGAATAGAACCTGCTCCTCTTCCTTCTGTTAAAGAAGGACCAAGTTGTACTTTTAATGGAACCGGAGAAATATCGAGTGCTTGTTTATCTGTATTGCATACAACAAAATCTACTCCTTTGATTCCTTGGTTATACATGTGATTAACGGCATTACTACCACCACCACCTACGCCTATTACTTTAATAATAGAAGATTGTCCTTTTGGCATATCGAATTCCATACTTGTTTTTTTTATGCTATTTAATTCTTCGTAAAGAATTAAATAGCGGTTGCTTTATTCTTTTTATACTTTTTGCGTTCCTCTTTTTTGATTCACACATTTTTTTAATTAATCCTCATCTTCTTCAAACCAACTTTTTCCCTTATTGATAATTGTATCAAAGAAAGAACCTTTGGTTTTTTTCGAATGCGTTTTTATTGCACTTGCGCGGTTTGCGTTTTGTACTTTTTGACTTTTCTCAAATCCTTTTAACACTAGACCAACTCCTGTGGCGTACATCGGGCTAGTAAGTGTTTCTGAAATTGGAGATTTTCCAAGGTGCTCATTGGGATATCCTACGCGTGTATCCATTCCAGTTATGTATTCAAATAATTGGGTAATGTTCTTCATTTGAGAACCACCACCTGTAACTACGATACCGCCTATTAATTTTTTCTCGTATCCAGAATTTTTGATTTCATAGTATACGTGTTCTATGATTTCTTCCATTCTTGCTTGAATGATACTTGCCAAGTTTTTTATAGAAATTTCTTTAGCTTCTCTTCCTCTTAAACCTGGAATGCAAACAATTTCGTTTTCCTGACTTTCAGATGCCAGAGCTGAGCCGAATTTTGTTTTTAATAATTCTGCTTGTCTTTTGAGAATAGTACAACCTTCTTTAATATCTTCTGTGATAACGTTACCACCGAAAGGTATTACTGCCGTGTGTCTAATAATTCCTTCATGAAAGATAGCAATATCAGTTGTTCCTCCACCTATGTCTACTAATACGATTCCTGCTTCTCTCTCTTCATCAGATAAAACGGCAGCTGCACTTGCAAGTGGTTCTAAGATAGTTTCTTCAACTTCTAGCCCTGATTTTGTTACGCACTTCTGTATGTTTTTAGCTGCAGCAATTCTACCAGTAATGATATGAAAATTTGCTTCTAAACGCACGCCAGACATACCGATAGGATCTTTTATTCCTTGTTCGTTGTCTATAATATATTCTTGCGGTAAAACATGAATGATTTCTTCACCAGGTTCCATCACAAGTCTATACATATCCTCAATAAGTGCATCTATATCTACTTGAGATATTTCGTCATCCGTTGCAGAACGTGTATGAATTCCTCTGTGTTGTAAACTGCTAATGTGTTGGCCAGCAATACCTACATTTACTACGCCAATTGTAAGTTCACCTTCTACACGATTTTGAGCTTCTTCTACGGCTGCTTTAATCGATTGAACAGTCTTTTCAATGTTGGTAACAACTCCTCTGGTAACTCCAAGAGATTCTGTTTTTCCCATAGAAAGGATTTCTATTTTTCCATGTTCGTTTTTTTGTCCAACGAAACAGGCTATTTTGGTTGTTCCAATATCTAAGCCAACTACAATTTCAGACATATATTTAATTTTTCTTTCCTACAATTTGTTTATCAAACCGAAGGTCTATCGTGGTGTATTTCCCCCAACCTTCGTACGGTATGATCTCTTCATAAAAGAGCTTTAATTTTTCAAACTTCTCTTCAACGTCTTGATCAGATGGTGCCATTCCAAAAATGATTTTATGATTGCCAATGCGTGGTATAAGTATAAAACCATCTTCTTCGTCGAAATGAACTTGTGTCAATTGCGCATTAAAGAAGCTACTATTACAAACATACTTTGAAATACGGTACAAATCATCGGTAGTTTTTATAGTTATTAAACTGTCGTTGTTAATTAGTTCTTCGTAGCTTAAATCGTTGATTGTCAAATTATCTAAGCCGGTTGCAACAAGTACTTGTGCTGGATATTTTGATACAGACATAAACTTACCATTATCATCCATGTAAAAGCCAGAATTGTTCTTTGGTAGTATGCGAACAATTGGTCGTCTTGTTTTAATTTTAATCGTCCATTTATTACCCAATTCTGTGAATACTTCAACTGTTTCTACCTCGTTTAAGTTTGCAACAAACGCTTCTATTTCTGAAATTTTTAAGCTGTCAAAACTTAAGTTATCGTCCCATAGCTTCGCTCTTTTTAGCTTTAGAAGTAATTCAGCGTCTGTTAAAAAAGACATTCCATCTTCTTCAGTGATCTCAATTGTTGGGACAAGGGCAATAGATTTATTCCACTTGTTATTAGCAAGTATTAAAAGTGTGAGAACGATTATCCCAAATAAAGTCCATAGCGCTATTTTCAGACCTTTTTTCATAAAAGTATCTCTTTAATGGGTTGTACAAGCGTGTCAATATCTCCTGCCCCAATGGTTAAGTAAACGGCAGTTTTTTTTGATTGCTTTAGGTAATCTATTGTTTCGTTTTTAGATAGTACCTGCTTTTTAGGACATTCAATTTTAGCAAGAAGTACTTTGCTCGTTACTTCTTTTATGGAATTTTCTCTAGCCGCATAGATGGGAAGTAGTATGACTTCATCTAGTTTACTTAAAGCTGTTGCAAAATCCTCTAAAAAGTCTTTTGTTCTGCTGTATAGATGAGGTTGAAAAATTCCTCTTATTTCTTTATTTGGATACAGTAAACGTACAGAGTTTACCAATGCATTTATTTCTGTAGGATGGTGTGCGTAATCGTCTATAAATACCTTATCCTCTTCTTTTATATGGTACTCGAATCTGCGTTTTACGCCTTTAAAAGTACTTAATCCTGTCCTAATTTCGGATTCTGTTAAACCTAGGGCCTCACATAATGCTATAACAGCGGTTGCATTAGACGCATTGTGTATTCCGGGTATGCCTAGTACAATATTTTCCCAAAGTTTTCTTTTGCAAATGCAATCAAAGATAAACTCTCCTTGTTCAAACCGAATGTTAAAACACTGGTAGTCTGCATTACTTTGTGGTTCATTAGTTGAGTATGTTATTGCGTTAGAAGCAGTAATTGCTGTGTTTATTTCACGTATTAATATACCGTTTTCTTTGGTTTTATTTGCATATGCTTGGAAAGAGTCTACTAGTGTTTTGGCGTTTTTATATATATCTAAATGATCAGCATCGGTTGATGTGATGATAGAAGCGTAAGGAAAGAGTTCTAAGAAAGATTGGTCAAACTCATCTGCTTCTATTACGGTTAGTGTTGAGTTTTCATTTAGTACTAAATTCGAGTCAAAATTACTTGCTATACCACCTAGAAAAGCATTACAACCAATAGGTGATTGGTGTAAAACGTGAGCTAGAAGGGTAGAGGTGGTTGTTTTTCCATGTGTACCTGCTACGCCTAAGCCTTTACTGTTTTGTGTTATGATTCCGAGCGCTTTAGCTCGTTTAATACTGGGTATTTGACTGTTGAGTAAGGCTTGGTATTCTCCTAAATCTTGTGGAACGGCTGGCGTGTAAATTACGAGGGTTTCTTTTGGGTTAAGTTCATTTAAGATAGCTAAACCTTTGTCTTCAAAATGAATTGATATTCCTTCGTTTTGAAGTTGAGATGTAAGCTTGGAACTGCTTTTGTCATATCCAGACACGGAGTATCCTTTTGCATTGAAGTATCTGGCAAGAGCAGACATTCCTATTCCGCCAATTCCTAAAAAGTAAATATGTTTGAAAGTAGATAAATTCATACGAGTACCTCGTTTAAAGTGTTAACAATGTCTCGTGTAGCGTTTGGCTTAGCTAACTTAGTAATATTTGAAGAAAGTTCTTTTTGTTGTTTTGAGTTTAAGATTAAGTCAATAGCTGAGGGTACTAATTGTTCTACAGCATTTTTGTCTTTTATTAATATAGCTGCTTGCTCGTTAACTAAAGCCACAGCGTTGTGCGTTTGATGGTCTTCGGCTACATTGGGAGAAGGAACAAGTATGGTTGGTTTTCCAACCATGCAAAGCTCTGAAACTGAGATCGCACCAGCTCTAGAGATTACTATATCTGCAGCTGCATAAGCTAAATCCATATCTGCTATAAAGTCTGTAAGAATTAAACCGTCTTTTGGTAATTGCTTTAACTTTTCTTCTAATGCACTTTTATAGAGTTTACCGCATTGCCAAATAACCTGTATCTCTTCTTTTTGAAAAAGGTGAATATATTTGAGTAATGCGTTGTTAATAGTTCTTGCTCCTAGGCTTCCGCCTATTACAAGAACAGTTTTTTTTGCTGTTGTAAAGTTGAATTTTTGTAGGGCTATTTCCTTCTTACCATTAATGTCAACAACTTCATGTCTTACAGGGTTTCCTGTAATTACAATTTTGTTTTCGGAAAAAAATTGCTCTAGACCTGCATATGCTACGCATATTTTATGTGCTTTTTTACCGAGAATAATGTTTGTTTTTCCGGCAAATGAATTTTGTTCTTGAATTATAGTTGGTATTTTTCTCCAGCTTGCAGCTAACAGAGTTGGACCACTTGCGTAGCCTCCTACACCAATTACTATTTGAGGTTGAAATTTTATAATTGTTTTACGTGCTTTTAGCAGTGATTTTATAATTTTGAATGGGAGTGAAAAGTTGCTTAACGTAAATTTCCGTTGTAAACCACGAATAGGTAACCCTATAATTTTATATCCGGCTTGCGGAACTTTTTCCATTTCCATTTTTCCTTCTGCACCAACGAATAATATATCGGCCTCAGGATTTTGTTTTTTTATTTCATTTGCAATGGCAATCGCGGGAAATATGTGTCCGCCTGTACCTCCACCAGAAATAATTACTTTGTCAATTTTTTTCATGCCAGATCGTTTTGCGTACTTTTCTTTTGTGTAGTTTGTTTTGCAGCAATACTTTGTACAATACCTATAGAAACGCAAGCCATAATCATGGCAGAACCTCCCATTGTTAAAAACGGAATATTTTGTCCGGTTACGGGAATAATTCCGGTGCAAACTAGCATATTTACGGCAGCCTGAGATAACAATAACATTCCTATTCCTACACAAACATAGGTTTCGAATAATTTTTCTGCATTTAAGCCAATGCGTATAATTCGGTACAATAGAATAAGGTACAACAAGATGAGAACAACGGCGCCAATAATCCCAAATTCTTCTACAAAAGAAGAAAAATAGAAATCTGCATAAGCTTCCGGTGTATATTCTTTTAGTTTTCCATCTCCTACACCTACACCAAAAAAGCCTCCGCTGTGTATGGCTAGTTCTGCATTAATAGCTTGTGCGTTATCTACAAGGTTTGGTGTTTCTCCGTAGGCTTTAAAAAACCTGCTCATCCAAGTGTCAAATCGAGGAAGTAAGTTAGCCGCGGGCAAAGCCAGATGAAGTAAAATTATAACACCAAAGAGGGCGAGACCTGACCCAATAAGGGCTGCAATTCTTTTGAATGGGAATTGACCAATAAATAGAACGCCTAATGAAATTGTGAAAATAATGGCAGACGTTGAGAAGTTATCTTTTGCGATTAATGCGCACACCAACAGAATAGGAAGAACGATGGGCATAAAGCCTTTTTTCCAATCTGATAAATAATCTTTGCGCTTAACAAGTTGTTTGGCCAAGTAAAGAATTAGAGCCAAACGCGCTAAGTCAGAAGTTTGAAAAGAAATACCTACAATTGGAACTTTAATCCATCGGGATGCTTCGTTCACTTTTACACCGAAAAGCATTGTAAACGCCAGAAGTAAAATGGAGATTATAAAAATAAACCGCGCGAGTTTAGAAAAGTATTTTGGATCTTGTTTATGGATTAAAAACATAACAACACCTCCAATAACAATATGTACGGTGTGTTTTGCTAAGTATCCTAACGGACTACCACCTTCAGTTCTCGCCAGTATGTCAACAAACGAGTATACACTTACTAATGAAGTCATTAACAAAAAGTAAACAAGTACCCAAATTACCGGGTCTCCTTTAAGGTATTTCAGTGCTTCTCTCAAGCTATTTTCCTTCTTTTAAGAAGTGATTAAATTCTGCTTCCCACTGCATTCCTTCTTTTCCTATTCCTGGAGAAAAGAACACGGTGTTTCCATTGTTTGCAATTGCTTTAAGTAATTTTAAGGCTTCTTTTAAATCGTCTTTTCGGGCATAGAAAGAAACGGCACTTTCAATTCTGTAACGCAAGCTTTTGTTTTTTTTACCAAAAGCAATGATCGCCTCAACTTCTTCTGATAACCAATTTTTATTTTCCGTAAAGTCATGCTGCGTATCCGCACTCATTACCCATATTACTGGATTTTCTAATGACTTTAATTCGTCTAATGTTGTTGATATATCAGATTGAATTAAGCTATACATCTGCATACCGTAGTATTCGCCATGATGCTTAATTCCGCTCTGATTTTTATTGTCTAACCCTTTTTGTCTTGCAGCAATGAGCTGTTCGGATAAGGTATCTTTTTTAATTTTTTCCATTGTATTTGGTTTTATAGTCCGCGTACAGCTTCTTTGAACTGCGTTCCTCTGTCTTCATAGCTTTCGAAAAGATCAAAAGACGCACAACAAGGAGAGAGTAAGACCGTTTCGTCTTTTTTAGCAAATCTATATCCATAGGCAACAGCTTCTCTTATCGATTGTGTTTCTACAATTGTTTCGATTTTACCGGTAAACGCTTCTACTATTTTGCTGTTGTCTTTACCTAGGCAAATAATGGCTTTAACTTTGTCTGTTACAAGTTGAGCAAGCTCTTCGTAATTATTACCTTTGTCTACACCACCTACTATCCATACGGTTGGTTTATCCATACTTTCTAGTGCAAACCAAGTGGAGTTTACGTTTGTTGCTTTTGAATCGTTTATAAATGCAATACCGTGTACTTTGGCAACAAATTCTAAACGGTGTTCAACGTTTGTAAAGTCGGCTAAACTTTCGCGAATGGTTTCTTTTCTGATATCTAATAGCTTTGCTGAGATACCTGCTACTAGAGAGTTTTGCGTGTTGTGCTTACCCTTTAGTGCTAAATCGTGAATTGACATACTGAATTGGTTTTTTATTGTTATTGTTAATTGTTGTTCATCTGCATATCCACCTTGTTCTACTATTTGTTTTAAAGAAAAAGGTGCCAACTGCGCTTGAGTGTTGGATTTTTGTATTTTACTTTTAATTATTGGATCATCTAAATTGTAAATTAGCCAATCTGTTTTTGTTAAGTTTTGTGCGATACGAAACTTTGAATTAGCATAATTTTCCATGCTGTACTCATATCTGTCCAGGTGGTCAGGTGTGATGTTAAGAATCACAGCTATGTCTGCTTTGAACTCATACATATCATCAAGCTGAAAACTGCTTAATTCTAATACGTATATGTCGTGTTTATTTTGAATAACCTGTTTGGCTAAACTTTGTCCAATATTTCCGCCTAACCCTACATTGAGTCCTGCTTTTTTTAGCACATGATGTGTGAGTAGCGTTGTTGTAGTTTTACCGTTACTTCCGGTTATACAAATCATCTTAGCCTTCGTGTAATATCCAGCAAACTCAATTTCAGAGATAACTTTGATATCAAGCTCTTTTGCTTTCTGAAGGATAGCTACGTGAGGTGGAATACCGGGCGATTTCACAATGAGCGTTGCAGTTAGAATTTTTGATTCGCTGTGTTTTTCTTCTTCAAACTCTATCTCGTTAGCTTCTAATTCTGTCTTAAATTTACTTTTAATTTGACCGAAATCAGACACAAAAACGCGCCAGCCTTTATGCTGTGCTAATAGTGCAGCGCCAACTCCACTTTCACCTGCGCCAATTATTACGATATGTCCGTTTCGGGTATCCAACTCTTATCTTAGTTTGAGTGTTACGATTGTAATTACTGCTAAAAGGATGGCTACTATCCAAAAACGAGCAACGATTTTTGCTTCGTGAATACCTTTCTTTTGGTAGTGATGATGTAAAGGCGCCATTTTAAAGAGTCTTCTTCCTTCTCCAAACCTGCGTTTAGTGAGTTTAAACCAACCTACTTGAAGTACTACTGAAGCATTTTCAATAATGAAAATACCGCATAAAACGGGTATTAATAGTTCTTTTCGGATAGAAATGGCAAATACTGCAATAATACCTCCAAGAGCAAGGCTACCTGTATCACCCATAAAGACTTGAGCAGGATAGGAGTTGTACCAAAGAAATCCAACACAAGCTCCTACAAAGGCTGCAATAAAAATTACCATTTCTTCTGCAAAGGGTATGTACATCACGTCTAGATAATCTGCAAATCGAATATTTGAACTTACATAGGCCAGAACCGCAAGGGCTATTCCTATTATAGCAGAACTTCCAGTGGCTAAACCGTCTAAACCGTCTGTCATGTTAGCGCCGTTAGATATGGCAACTACGATAAATATTACGACTGCAGTAAATACTAACCAACCCATCCACGAATTTTCTCCAGAAAACCAGTTGTAGTTTATTTCATTATTTTTTACAAAGGGAATAGTGGTTGTCATGTCTTTTGTTTCTATCCACTTTGTTCCTATATCTTTTGTGTATTCTGCGTGTAAATCTGTTACATCTCTTTCAGTGGCTTGCATCACATAGTTTTCAGAAACTTGTTCATGTACTTTGACATTATCACTGAAGTATAGAATTGATCCAACAATTATTCCAACGCCGACTTGTCCTATTATTTTAAATTTTCCAGCAAGTCCTTTTTTATTTTGTTTAAATACTTTAATATAGTCGTCTAGAAATCCTATTGCTCCCAACCAAACAGTTGCAATAAGCATGGTTATTACATAAATATTATGAAGCTTTGCAAACAATAGAGTTGGAATGAGTATAGCACCAAGGATGATTAATCCGCCCATGGTTGGCGTACCTTCCTTTTCTTTTTGTCCGTCTAAGCCCAAATCTCTTACAGATTCTCCTATTTGTTGTTTTCTCAATAGGTTGATGATGCGTTTTCCGAAAAATATAGATACGATTAAAGAAGTGATTAATGCCATTGATGCTCGAAAAGAGATGTAGTTAAACACTCCAGCACCTGGAAAATCTAATTCGTTTAAATATTGAAATAAATAGTACAACATTACTTTTCTAATTGTTTGAGTAGTGTAACTACGGTTTGTAAATCATCAAAATCATGCTTAACACCTTGAATGTCTTGGTATTTTTCATGTCCCTTTCCAGCAATTAAGATGATGTCATCTTTTTCTGCCATGGCACATGCAGTCTTAATCGCTTCCTTTCTGTTGCTAATAGCAAGTGTTTTTTTGAAGTGCTGACCACCAACGCCTGTCATCATGTCTTCAATAATCCGTTCTGGATTTTCCGTTCTTGGATTATCCGATGTTATAATCACTTTATCTGACAGTTCGCAAGCGATTGAAGCCATTTTCGGACGTTTTGTGGTATCTCTATCTCCTCCACATCCTACCACTGTAAAAACGGTTTCGTTCCCTGTTCGAATGTTTTTAATCGTTTTTAATACGTTTTCGAGTGCATCTGGTGTGTGCGCGTAGTCTACAATAGCCATTACACCATTTTTACTTTTTATATATTGAAATCTGCCTTCTACAGATTCAAGAGTACTTAACGCTGTAAGTGTTTGAACTTTATCTTCTCCCAATAAATCTGCGATAGCGTAAACAGTGAGTAAGTTGTATGCATTGAAATCTCCAATGAGTCTCGACCATAATTCAGTTCCTTCAATCGAAAGTACGAGTCCTGTAAATTGATTTTCTAATACTTTTAAACGATAATCTGCCATAGTCTTTAAACTGAAACTGTATTTTTTTGCTTTACAGTTTTGTAGCATAACTTGCCCGTTTTTATCATCTGCGTTTGTGAGTGCAAAGGCATTTTCTGATAATTCATCAAAAAACTTCTTTTTTACATGTATGTATTCTTTAAATGTGTTATGATAATCTAAATGATCATGAGTAATGTTGGTAAAAGCTGCACCTAAAAAGGTTAAGCCTGCTGTTCTTTCTTGATGGATTGCATGAGAGCTTACTTCCATGAAACAATGGGTGCAGTTGGCTTCGACCATTTCGTTAAGTAGTTCATTTATACTAACGGGATCTGGAGTAGTGTGTGTAGCTTTAATCTCTTCATTTCCAATCTTATTAATTACTGTAGAAAGCAGGCCGACTTTATATCCAAGTTGAGAAAACAATTTATGTAGCAGGGTAGTTGTGGTCGTTTTTCCATTGGTACCCGTAATTCCAATGAGCTTTATTTTTTTACTTGGTTCATGAAAGAAATTATTGGCCATAATGGCTAATGCTCTGTGCGAATTTTCTACTTCTACGTAGTTGATTCCATTTAAAATTTCAGTAGGGAGCATTTCGCAAACAATAGTTATACAACCTTTTTCTATTGCGTTTTTTATAAAATCATGTCCGTCGGAAACAGATCCTTTAATGGCAACAAAAACAGTATCTGCATTGGCTTTTCGTGAGTCAAACACAATTGATTTAATGTTGACATCTGTTGAACCAATTAATTGTTTTATTGCTGTACTGTAAAGTATGTCTCTTAGTTTTTGCATTATCTTAATTCAATTTCTATTATTCCTCCTGCTACTGCTGCTGAACCTGGTGCAAGAGATTGATTGGCAACTGCTCCATATCCTGTAGATCTTACTTGCATTCCTGTTTTTTCTAATAGTACAAGTGCATCTCTTAAACCCATTCCTTTAACATTAGGCACCTTGTTTTTTTCAATTTTCACCGGTGTTAGGATAATTCCGTCTTCTTTACGATTTGTATTGATCCACTCAGAGCTGTATTTACTGTAGTTATTAATTTTTAGAGTTTGAAGAACTTCTTGGGTGTCAAAACGATTTCCATCCTTTGAATACGGAACTGACTTGTAGCTTTTACCTTCATTGATTGCTTTTTGATACTGCAGACTTGTAGCGTAAACTTTGTTTGCGATAGCAGCGAATACCGTTCCTGACACAGAAGCTCCGTAGATATCTTTAGTTGGGTCAGACACCACCACGATACATGAGTACACAGGCTCTTCTGCTGGGAAATAGCCTACAAAAGACGCAATGTATTTTTGTTCTCCATCAACGCCGTAACCTTGGTTGCCTTGTGCAATTTTTGCAGTTCCAGTTTTTCCGGCAATTTTAAAGTAAGAGCTTTTAAGCTGTTTCCCCGTTCCATGTTCTACAACTCCTTCTAAGCAGTCTCGCAAAATAGATAAGGTTTTATCGCTACATACTTTGGCATTTAGAACAATTGGGTCGTATTTTTCAATGACTTGAGATCCGCGTCTAATTTCTGAGGCAAATTGAGGCTGAACAAAGGCTCCGTTATTTGCAACTGCATTGTAGAAAGCTAAGGTTTGAAGTGGTGTTTGTTGTACTTCGTAACCGATAGACATCCAGGCTAACGAACCTCCCCACCAATCTTTTGTTCCGGGTTGTGCGAGATATGGTTTTTTTTCTCCTAAAACATTTATGCCTAGTTTTTCTGTTAGTCCGAACGATTCTAGTCGACTTAAAAAATCTTGTGGCTCTTTTCTATAGGCATCAAAAATTACTTTACCAATTACGTTCGAAGATTTTTCGAATGCATGTTTGAGGGTAATTGTTCCATATCCGTATTTATTGTCATCATTTAAGCTTCTATCGTAAAACTCATATTTACCTACAGCGTTTACTGAGTCTTTAATATTTACTTTTCCATCTTCAAGTGCAGCCATTAATGAGGCAAGTTTAAAAGTAGAACCAGGTACTTGTTTTGTACCAATTGCATGGTTGTAAGATTCGTAGTACTCATTGTCTTTTCCTTGGCTAAGGTTTACCATGGCTTTCACGAATCCCGTTTTCACTTCCATTACTATTGCAACGCCATATCTACCTCCTTTTTCTTTCAGTTGGTTAAGTAGTTCTGAATGAGCAACTTCTTGGATGTTTTTATCAATAGTTGTAACTACATCAGCTCCTTCTACGGACTCTTTGATTACAGATCCAGTAGGTTTCCAGCTACCAGATATCTTTTGTTGAACAATTTGACCTACTTCGCCTTCTAAGTATGCGTTATAAGCACCTTCTATACCTACCAAAAGAGTGTCTTTATTTTGGTTCTTTTTTGGAGGCTTTACGTAACCTAAAGTACGTTGTAGAAGCATTTCATGTGGCCGTTTTCTTACAATTGTTTCCTCTCTGTCTATAAGTCCTCCTTTATACTGTCCTTCTTTGAAAATTGGTAGTTTTCTTACTTTTTGGCGAATCTCGTTTGTTACTCCTTTATTAATTAAAACATAACGAGCACCTTTATTTTTGTTGCGTCTATTGTTCAAATACTCATACCATTCTCGTGTGCTTCTTTCTGGGAAAAGTTCTGACAAACCTTGGCACAAGCCATTTATTTGTGCTACCCAAAGCTCCTTTTTAACAGTTTTAGTATCCATGTAAAGGTCAAAGAATGAAACAGAGGTAACGAGCGGACTAAGATTGCAATCAAGAATTTCTCCTCTTCTCGGTGTTATTTCAGCCGTTCGGTATTCGATTTTATCCGAGTTTGAAGAAAAAACATTTTCTCTACCATCAAATCGTATCATAACACTTTTTACGATAACAAGTATCATAATGAGTACAAATGCGATATAAATCACATACGTTTTAAGTATTATGTTCTTTTTGATTTCCATTACTTTTCTTTCTCTATTCGAATAACTTTAGTTGGTTTTAATGTTTCTTTTAACCCTTGTGGTGTAAGTTGCTCTACTAATTTTGCTCTTCTGGTTTGCTCTTCCAATTTAGCTTTCGCTTCTACATAATCAGAATTCATTTGATTTACTTCTTTCTCTGTGTTCTCTATGTTTTTTGATAATTGACTTACGTAATAGCCTTTTCCTACCAAGATGATGAGCAGAACAAGTACAAAAAAGATGTATGTTAGGTTGTTGAGTACAAAATCTCTCTTTAAAAAATCTCCATTCACAATTTGAGCAAGTGTTTTAGAGTTCTTTTTCTCCGACTTTTTCTGGGTAGTTTTACCGGTAGACTCTTTGGGCGATATTTTATTTAATTGATTACCCATCGTTTCTTTCGGCTACTCTCAGTTTTGCACTTCTTGATCTATTGTTTATTTCCAGCTCTTCTTCTGTTGGTGAAATGGGTTTTCTATTTATTTCAGTAAAAGGTTTAAGTACATTTCCAAAGAAGTCTTTTTCTATTTTACCATCAAAACTTCCACGTTTCATAAAGTTCTTTACCAATCTATCTTCTAAGGAGTGATAAGACATTACCACTAGTCTTCCCTTCGGTTTAAGTACGTCTGAAGTTTGGAGTAGAAACTTCTCCAAAACATCCATTTCATTGTTAACCTCTATCCTTATGGCTTGATAGATTTGCGCTAAAAATTTATTTTCTTTCCTTTTAGGAGCTATAGGTGTAAGAATTTCGTTTAGCTCTCCAGTTCTTTTTAAGGTGCCTTTGCTTCTTGCACGTACAATAGTTCCTGCAATTTTACCTGGTCGCTCAACTTCGCCGTATTTTCTAAGGATTGAAATGAGTTCTTCTTCTGAATATTCGTTTACAATTTTTTTAGCGTCGATATCTGATGACTGATTCATACGCATATCTAAAGGAAAATCTCCTCGAATAGAAAAACCGCGTTCGCCTTCATCAAATTGATGAGATGAAACACCGAGATCTGCAAGGATTCCGTCTACCTTTTCAATACCTAAAAAACGTAAGTGGTTTTTAATGAACGCGAAGTTAGAAGCAATAAAATGAAAGTTTGGAGCTGTCCAAGCGTTCTTTTTTGCATCAGGGTCTTGATCAAAAGAAATAAGTGTTCCTGTTGTAAGTTGCTTAAAGATAACTTTGGAATGACCACCACCTCCAAAAGTTACATCGATGTAAGTTCCCTCCGGATTTATTCGTAAGCCTTCCAAACACTCTGCGAGCATCACTGGATTATGGTATGTGTAGTCTTTATTCAATGTCATCTCCAATATCACCCATTACTTCATTTGCTAAATCAGCAAAATCTGTCATGTTGTCTTCGATAATCTCGAAGTACTTGGCTCTATCCCAGATCTCAACTCGGTCGTTATAAGCAATCAAAACGATTTCTTTTTGTAAACCAACTTTTTCCATGTGTGTAACAGGAATGTTTATTCTTCCAGCACTATCTAGTGCAGTGTTTTTTGCACCTTGATGAAAGAGTCTGTAAAACATTCTGTTTTGTGGCTTGAATAAATTGAGTTTACTCAATTTAGCACTTAATTTCTCCCATTCATTCATCGGGAATAATGTTAAGCAATCTTCAAAACCTTTGTTTAACATGAATTTTTCTTGGGCAGCAGGAGAAAGTTGCTTCCTCAAATCTGATGGAAACAGGAAACGACCTTTCGCGTCCAATTTTACTTCGTATTCTCCTACTAATCCTGACATGACAGTTAATAATGGGTAAAAATACTAGAAATAATCCCACATTTTACCACTTAATTACTACTTGTTAATAACTTGATACGTATGTTAGATAGTTTAGGTTACATTGTTTTTTAAAAAGACTTGTATTTGTTGAGTTTTAGTTCTGTTTTAGAATGGTGGTAAAAAGTGGTAATTAAATTTTTTGTTGAAAAAATATTCGTTTTCACCTTTAACGAAATAGAAGATTATAAGCCTTGAAATTTGCTTATCTTTGCAAAAAAAAATGCATGAAAATTAAAGAAGCAAATTTTGTGATTAGTAATACGGAAGTAGATAAGTGTCCGGCTCCAAGTAAGCCAGAGTATGCTTTTATCGGTAGATCTAACGTTGGGAAATCTTCTTTAATTAACATGCTTACCGGATTTAGTAAGCTGGCTAAAACATCTGGTAAACCAGGTAAAACTCAATTGATAAATCATTTTGAAATTAATCAGGATTGGTACTTGGTAGATTTACCCGGTTACGGTTACGCTAAAACGTCTAAAGAAAATAGGTTTAAGTGGACACAGTTTATACAGGAATACTTGGTTGATAGAGAGAATTTAATGAATACGTTTGTTTTACTTGATTCTAGGCTACCACCACAGAAAATAGACTTAGAATTTATGAATTGGTGCGGACACCACGAGATTCCTTTTTCTATGGTTTTTACAAAGATAGATAAGCTCTCTTCAACTGCGTTACAAAAGAATTTAGCTGTTTACAAGAGAGAGATGCTCAAAATTTGGGAGGAATTACCGCCGGTTTTTACAACAAGTGCAACGAGTAAATTTGGTCAAGAGAAATTACTAAATTATATAGACCAGATAAACCAAGCAGCGAAGGAGCAGTTTAATTAATTTTTCCTTTTACCGCATTCTCTATCATTTCATCCAGTTTTTTAAAGGTGTAATTTAGTTCTTTTGTTACTTTTTCGTTACTGAAATGAGTGATTTCAAAAGAAGATTTTACATTAGCTTTTGTAAGTGAAGCTGGTTTAGAACTGAATAAGCTGACCAACCAAGCTAGGCGCCAGGCGATACCCATTAAAAATTTTCCCACTTTTATACTTGGTGGTTTTTTATTCAGTTCAATTGCAATAGTAGAGAGCATTTTTTTGAAGCTAGCATTTTCTCCTATGCACAAGTAGCGTTCTGCATTACTATCGCTTCTCATTAAATTCATCATAACGGAAACTACATCTCTTGCGTCTACAAAAGCATTTCCTCCAGGTGGATAGAAAGCCAATCCTTTGTTCACATTTTTAAAAATAGTTAGTGAACTTTCGTTCCAATCACCAGCGCCAAAAACAACACTAGGGTTCACAATTACTGCAGACAATCCTTCTTCAATTCCACGCCATACTTCTTTTTCAGCCAAATGTTTAGACATAGAGTATCCGCTTACTTTTGTGTCGGGATTCCATTTTTCATCCTCTGTAAGTTCTCTACTTACTGTATTAATTGGTTTTCCTATTGCAGCCGTTGAGCTTACATAACATAGTTTCTTAATCGTTAGGTCTAAACTTAGGTTTACAATATTGGCTGTTCCAATTCGATTGATTTGTATGAGTTTTCTGAAGTCTTTTTTTCGAAATGAAACGAGAGCTGCGCAGTGATACACATATTCTGCTCCTGTCATTTCTTCTTTCAATTCGGGTAAGTTTAAGATATCGCAAACTGCCCAATCAATTTTTTTAAATAACTCTGATCCAGCGACACTGTCGTAGTGTTCAAAAACTTTTTTTACGTTTTTAATCTTTGATTCGTCTCGATAAATAGCCTTTATACGGGTGGTTTCTGTTTTACATAGTAAATACAATAGATGTGATCCGATTAAACCTGTTCCGCCAGTTACAAATATCATAGATGAAAGTGTTTTTTTGGTAATGCTTATTTCTTGAGTAATCTTTGGTAAAGATAATGCCGTTCTTCAAAAAAATGTAATAGAGTAAATTAGTTTTATTATTTTTACGACATTAATCGATTAAAAGGCTGTTGGTTACAGTATTTTTAAGATCTACTACATTATGAAATTACTACTATTTGTTTCTCTTTGGGTATGTTTGCTGTTCTCTTGTCAATCGGAGTATGATAGGCAAATGCAGTCAGCAATACAACACAAGCATCAGTTAACCATTCAGCGCGATAGTTTGGATATGTCAACGTTAAAGGCGCTCGAAGAGCAGATTTTTTTTGTGCAGAGCTTTCTGGCTCAAAAGCTACATTTGTGAAAGAGTTGGCCTTAGTTCCTTAAAGTTCGAGTTCTTTTCTTGGGTCCCAGAAATATTGTTCAAAGTATATTATTTTGTCGTTTTCTACTTTTATGCCTTCTTGCTTTAATTTTTCTTCCATCTCATAAGGTGTAGAAAAATGCATTTTTCCAGTAAGTAACCCATTTCTGTTAACCACACGATGAGCTGGTATTTCTGGATTATTGTGTGATGCATTCATTGCCCATCCGACCATTCTGGAAGCGCTTGAGGTACTTAAATATTTAGCAATAGCTCCATAACTAGTAACTCTTCCTTTTGGAATAAGTTTTACCACTTGATACACTTGGTCAAAGAAATCGCGGTTTTTATCTGAGTGTTTTATTGGTTTCAAAATTTAGTGAATTTTGAATTTGCAATATTTTATTTGTGACCCTCTGCGCGTAAAAAGTTCTTCGTAGTGCGTTTTTATGTGCATAATATCTTGTACTTCTTCGGGTAGTTTGGTAACGTCACCATACAGATCCCAAGTGAAAAAGTCTGTAGGATAGTTGTGTTCAGCAATTTGTTCTTCAGTGGATTCAAATAAGATATCTGAGTCTGTCTTAAGATGTATAAATCCTTTTTTTTTCAAAATCTTCATGTAGCGCTCTATGAAAATTCTAGAAGTTAAACGTTTATTTGGTTTGTTGGGTTGTGGATCGCTAAAGGTTAACCAAATCTCGTCTACTTCGTTGTTCTCAAAGAAATTACTAATAAAGTCTATTTTGGTTCTTAAAAAAGCAACATTATCCAAGTTTTCGTCTTTGGCTTCGTTGGCTCCAACCCACATTCTAGCTCCTTTGATGTCTACACCAATAAAATTCTTATTAGGATACTTTCTGGCTAGTCCAACAGAATATTCTCCTTTACCACATCCGAGTTCAAGAACAATCGGGTGGTCGTTTTTAAAGTGTTTTTCATTCCATTTTCCTTTCAATTCAAAGCTGTCCGACTTAATTGATTCCATTGTTGGTTCAAAAACGTTAGACATTTCTTTCATTTCATTAAACCTTCTAAGCTTGTTCTTTGCCATTTTTTCCTAATTTGGAAGTGCAAAAATAAACATCTTAATTTGGATTTGAATATTTCTCTGTCTTCGGTTAAAAATAAACGTGTGCTAATTAGTCCGTTGAATTGGGGATTGGGTCATGTTATGCGCTGTGTTCCATTGATAGAGAGGTTAGTAGAAAACAAGAATGAAGTAATTATCTGTTGCGATGAACAGCAAGAAGAAGTGTTTCGCACTTTTTTTCCTTCGTTGTGGTATGTAACACACCAAGGTTATCCTTTTGTTTTTCGAGGAAATGGAAGGTGGGAGGGAGATTTAATGCGATCTTTTACGAAGCTTCGAATACGTTTACAGGAAGAGAAATTGGAAGTGAGTCGATATGTCTCAATTTTCAATCCAGACCTGATTCTTTCTGATCAAAGATATGGATTTAGGAGTCCTAAGGTTCCGAGTATATTTATTACGCATCAGTTGGTTTTGCCAGTAGAAGGGATTTTCCGAGTTGGGCAGTTTATTAATCGTTATTTTATTCAAAAATTTGATAGCACTTGGGTGTATGATTCTTCAAATAATCCGCTTGCAGGTAAACTGTCTTATGCAAAAAACAGTTGTAGTTATTTGGGTGTTTTGAGTCGGTTTAATCTAAAAGAAGTGCCTTCGTTTAGGTATAAATTTACCGCTATTATTTCTGGTCCCAAGCCGTATTCAGAAGACTTTTTTGACGAGGTTAAGAACAAGCTGATGGTTTCAAATCATCCTTGTGTGATTGTCTCTAATACAGATTTAGCTAAACGTTCTTTTCGAAATTTAAATAATTGTATAGTACTTGTAAATCCGAGTCACAGCAAAATGGAGCAGGTGTTAAATGAAACGGAGTTTGTTATTTCTAGAGCAGGATATACTACGTTTATGGATTTGACTATTCTCAATAAAAAAGCCTTGTTAATTCCTACTAACGGACAGAAAGAACAGCTTTATCTCTCTTCTTATCATAAAAATCATCAAAAATGGAATTTTTATAATGAAGATGAATTTAGAGCATTAGATCTAAGCCAATTTTAATGTGAATGAAAATGTACAACCAACATTGATTGTACTTCTTACATTTATGGTTTGTTCGTGACTCTCAATAATATGTTTTACTATTGCCAATCCTAAGCCAGAACCTCCTTCATTTCGGTTTCTTGATTGCTCAACACGATAGAATCGTTCAAATAATCTGGGTAATAAGTGTTCCTCAATACCCGGACCATTATCTGCTACTTCACACATAATGGCTTCATCCATGTAATAAAATTTAACCTGAGTTCTGCCAGATTCATTACCATAGGCAATTGAGTTAGAGATAAGGTTGGTGAGTACTTGACCTATTTTACCTCTATCTGCTAATACTTCTATTGGGTCATAGTCTTTATTAAAACGCAAGGTTATTTGTTTGTCTTTTGCTGGCATTTCCAAAGATTCCATTACTTCTTGTGCCAAATCGATTAGGTCAAACTTAGTTATATTTAATTCTACTCTGTCAACTTCCATTTTGGTTATTTCGTCTAAATCTTCTAGGATAGACGCCATTCTGTCTGTTGCTTTTGAGGCGCGTTCTAAAAATGACCTGTTTACTGTTTCGTCTTCTAAACCACCTTCTAGTAGTGTTAAGATGTAGCCTTGTATACTGAATACCGGTGTTTTTAATTCATGGGCTAAATTCCCTAAGAATTCACGTCTAAATGCTTCTTGCTCTTTCAGTTTTGAAATTTCTGAGTTTCTTTCGTCGGCCCATTTTTTTGTGTCGTCTGCTGCGTTAGCCAAAACGTCTTTGTACATAGAAACCGAAGCGTTTTGGTCTGTTATTTTAGATTTTCTAATGTTTCTATACAGTACTTTTATTTTTGAACTAATAAAACGTTCTACCAAAAGGTAGAAAACAATAAAACAAGCAGCGCTAATTCCTATACTAGTCAAAAAGATTTGAAGCAGAGAAATAGGTGTACCGCTCGCTTTTAAAATTGCGAAACAAAGCAATAGCAGAAAAAAAACAATGAAGCTTCCTGCCAGTATTACATGTATGGGTTTTGACTTTCTCAACCTTAGTCTAAAATGAATTTATATCCAACTCCTTTAATTGTTTTGATGTACTGTGATCCAATTTTTTCTCTCAGTTTTCTTACGTGTACATCTATTGTTCTATCTCCTACAATAATTTCTGAACCCCAAACACGGTCTAAAATAATGTCTCGTTCAAAAACGTTTCCTGGTTTGCTGGATAAAAGAGCTAACAGTTCAAATTCTTTCTTTGGTAAATGCAGTTGCTTACCTCTTAGTGTAACTAAATATTGATCGCGATTTATAAGCAATACTTCATCATTGTGAGATTCTGCTGTTACACTTGTCTTTTTTCTTCTTAATAAAGCATTAATTCTACTGATTAAAACCCTAGGTTTAATTGGTTTTGAGATATAATCATCTGCACCGGCATCTAATCCAGCTATCTGACTATAATCTTCATTTCTCGCGGTAAGGAAACAAATCAACACATCCTCCATGCCGGTTGTTTTTCGAATAGAGTCGCACACCTCAATTCCGTCCATTTCTGGCATCATTACATCTAATAAGACGAGGTCGGGTTTATGTTCTATTATTAATGCTAATCCTTGTTTTCCGTTTTCGGCGGTTTGCACATCAAAACCCTCTTTCTTTAAGTTGTAAGAAAGTAGATCTCTGATATCTCCTTCGTCGTCAATAACGATAATTTTCTTCATTCTGCGATTTTCCGTAAAATTAAGACTTTTTTTAATACCAAAAATACGAATTCATTGGATTCCTAATGTGTTTATGATGGTTCTTTTCATGGGTGTTCGAAAGATTAAATACCCATTAATTACATATTAAAAATAAAATATTATCGATGAGTGTCTAAAATGTGTCGATTGAATTATCTCTATAAATCACTTGATTATTAGATTCTAGAAAATTTTAACAGAAAATTTTCATCATCTAAAAGCCTATTTTTCTCTTAAAGAAGCCTTATATTTGTAGCAGTAGTAGTAGGTTAGGTTGATTAGTGTAATAAGAGCTTTGGACGCCCGTCCAACGCTCTTATTCTTTTTAAAGCCTTTTTTTCTGCTATTTTTGCAATGTGAATAAGGTAATAAATCAGTCTTTAGAAGAACAAATTTTTAACGTTACGGATACAACGTTCGAAAAAGTTGCGCTATCTGTTTTTAATTACCAATACAAACATTGCTTGCCCTACAAAAAATTTTGTGATTTACTTGGTAAGACAAATCCAACGTGTATTTCCGAAATTCCTTTTTTACCTGTTTCTTTTTTTAAATCGGAGAAAATAATTGCTCAAGGTTTAACAGTAGAAAAAACGTTTAAAAGTTCGGGTACAATAGGTAGTGTTCGGTCACAACACCATGTGGCCAGCTTAAAATTGTATAAACAATCTTTTTATTCTACCTATGAAAATTCAATCGGAGATCCTGAAGATCAAATAATTATAGCTCTTTTGCCGAGTTATGTAGAGCAAGGAGAGTCTTCTTTACTTTATATGGTAGACCACCTTATTGAAAATTCTGCCCATCAACTATCGGGCTATTTTTTAGATCAAGTTTCTAATCTACCTAAATATGTTAACGAAATTAAGGCGAATCATCCGCAAAAGAAAATTGTTATAATTGGTGTTTCTTATGCTCTATTGGATTTGGCAGAGTTTGAACCTGATTTAAGTCATGTTACAATAATTGAAACTGGAGGAATGAAGGGAAGAAGAAAAGAAATGACCAAAGAACAATTGCATGAAACCTTAGAACGAGCGTTTGGTGTACCTGTTATTTCTTCTGAATACGGGATGACTGAATTACTATCTCAAGCTTATAGTGTAGCCGAACAAAAATTTTTAGCTCCGAATTGGATGAAAGTAATCATTAGAGACATAAATGATGCATTTTCTTATTTGCCTTTAAACAAAACTGGAGGAGTAAATGTAATTGACTTAGCCAATTTATATTCATGCAGTTTTATTGCCACACAAGATTTGGGTAGAATTGAAGAAAATGGTTTTAAAATTGTGGGTAGATTTGATAATAGTGATATTAGAGGGTGTAATTTGTTGGTAAATTAAAATAAAGGAATAATATTTGTTGCATATTAATTAAAACATAAAAATGAAATACTTATCTATACTTATTGGAGCGCTTATTTTAGCTTCTTGTGCTACAAAAATACCTTACACAGAAAAAATTAGACAAGAATTTGAATTGGATGAGACTAAAATTAAAAAAGTACAGTTTTATACTTCTCAACCGGTTGTACTTGAAAAAAAGTCGAGTAAAGGAACCAAAACTACAGAAGCAGATGGAGGCTTAGTAGTCAACGAAAGTTCTGAGTCTGAACGTGTTATTATTCCTGTAAGTACGCCTTGTATTTTTGAAGAGTTTGCAGAAGACGGTGCAATACTGATTCGTTTTGAAAGAGGTTCTGGTAAAGTATTGCGTTTTGCTTTGAAAGAAAATATAAATAATGGTCAATATTACTTACAAGCCATCTGGAGAAATGGTAAAGGAGAAATAGAGTATGGGAATGAAATTTATTCTACGAGCTCTAAAGCTGCTAATACTTACTTGAAAGTGAAACTCAAGAAATGGCAACAAAATAAGCGTAAAGACAGAGTTGTTAAAGGAATGAAGATTTAAAAACGCATATTAAATAAACATTAAATTTAAAAGGAGACGCCGTTTTAGGCTCTCCTTTTTTATGTTACAAGGATTAAATTATTAATCTTTGTCTAACCCGATTTGTTTACCATGGAATTAATAAATAGAGAGCTTAGTTGGTTATCTTTTAACGAACGTGTACTGCAAGAAAGCTTAGATGCAACAGTGCCTTTAGTTGAACGTATTCGATTCTTAGGAATATACTCCAACAATATGGATGAATTTTTCCGAGTACGCGTTGCTTCTGTAAACAGAATGATTGCCCTTAAAGATAAGCGTGTAGAAGGGTTTAACGGATCGCCAAAGGCTTTACTTGATGAAATTCAGTTAACCGTAAAGAAACAAAGACGCGTTTTTGATTTAGCTTATCAGCGTATAATGAAAGAGCTAGAGAGTCGAAATGTAATCCATGTCAACGAAAAAACAGTGAATGAAGCCGATAGAATTTGGCTTTCTGAATACTTTTCTGATGATTTAAAACAGGATATTGTACCTATTATTCTAGATAAGAAAAGAAAATTTCCTAGATTACAGGATAAGGGAATTTATTTGGCTGTGAAGTTCTCAATTAAACGTGGTAAATTACAGTATGCTTTAATTCAGATTCCTTCATCGCACGATAGGTTCAAATCTTTACCAGGAAAAAACAACGAAGAGCATGTAATTTTATTAGATGATATTATTCGCCTACACCTTGGAAAAATCTTCTCTATTTTTAAGTACGACAAGATTGAAGCATATACTTTTAAATTTACTCGAGACGCTGAGTTAGACCTAGATGATGATATTTCTATCTCTATGATGGAAAAGATGGAAGATGGTATAAAAAACCGTAAAAAAGGTGAGCCAGTTCGTTTTATCTATGATGAAAATATGCCTGGAGATTTATTAAAATTCTTGATGGATGCTTTGGGTATTGAGAAAGACGATCATATTGCTCCTTCTGGTAGATACCATAACTTTAAAGATTTTATGCGCTTTCCAAATTTTAATAATCCGGACTTTGTCTATGAAAATTTACCTCCTTTAAATCATCCAGAATTAGAAAATCAAAAATCGGTAATTAAAACGGTACAAAACAAAGATATTTTACTTCACTATCCGTATCAGAAATTTGATTACATCGTTGATTTGTTAAGGGAAGCAGCTATAGATCCAAAGGTGAAAAGTATTAAGATTAATATTTATCGTGTAGCAAAAAGGTCGCAAGTAATTAATGCCCTAGTAAACGCAATAAAGAATGGAAAGAAAGTAACGGTAGTAGTAGAGCTGCAAGCGCGTTTCGACGAAGAAAATAATATGTATTGGTCTAACATTTTAAGAGAGCAAGGAGCAAAACTTATTTACGGTGTTCCTAGTCTTAAAGTGCATTCAAAATTGATTCATATTACGCGAATATCGGGCAAGAAAACACAATTTATATCACATGTAGGTACAGGAAATTTCCATGGAGGAACAGCAAAAATTTATGGAGATTTTGGACTCCTAACATCTAATATTGCCATCACAAAAGAAGTAGACAAAGTATTTAAACTATTGGAAAACAATATTGATAGAGGAATTTACCGAAGTTTGATGGTTTCACCATTTAATACACGTAGAAAATTTATTGAATTGATTACGCGCGAAATTAGGAACGCCAAAAAAGGACTGCCAGCTAAAATTGATATTAAGCTAAATAACTTAGTAGATAAAAAGATGATTACAAAGCTCTATGATGCAAGTAAGGCGGGAGTTAAAGTGAGGATTATTTGTAGAGGAATTTGCTGTTTAGTTCCTGGAGTAAAAAAGCAATCAGAGAATATTGAAGTGATTAGTATTGTTGACCGATTTTTGGAACATACGCGTTTCTTTATTTTTCATAATAACGCAACACCAGAATTTTTCATATCCTCTGCTGATTGGATGACAAGAAATTTAGACAAACGTATAGAAGTTTCAGCACCTATTTTAGATGAATCAATACAGGCAGAAATTGCCCATATTTTTGAAATCCAATGGAAAGATACTGCGAAAGCTAGGGTTTTAGATATTTCGCAAAGAAATAAATATATTAAACCAGAAAGTGGTCAAGAACCCTTCCGTTCTCAATACGAAACGTACAATTATTACAGAGATTTATTAGAAAAATCCCAAGAGAATTAATATTTTAACCTCCTAAAAAGTAAGGAATTTGAAATACGGAGCTATAGATATTGGAACAAATGCTGCACGACTACTTGTAGGCGAGGTAGTTAAGGAGAATGGTCATTCATTTGTAAGAAAAATAAGCTATACTAGAGTTCCGTTGCGTTTGGGTTTAGAAGTATTTGAGGATGGCAGAATCTCGTCTGTCAAAGCACAAGAGTTTTCTAAAACAATGCAGGCTTTTAAATTAATTTCTGAAGTTTTTAAAGTTGAAGGTTTACGCGCTTGTGCAACAAGTGCGATGAGAGAAGCTGAGAATGGAAAACAAATTAAACGTCAAATATTAGAAGAGTCGGGTATTGAAATTGATATAATTGACGGAGAGGAAGAAGCGAATATTATTTTTGCAACCTTCTTTTTACTTGATTTTGATAAGCACTCTCCTTTTATAGTTATTGACGTAGGAGGAGGAAGTACAGAGATTTCTGTATTCGAAAAAGGAGAAAGAATTGATGGGAAATCATTTAACGTAGGTACCATTCGATTGCTAAAAGGTAAAACCAGCCAAGAAATTTGGAAAGATATAAAGACGTGGATAGAAGAGGTGGTAGATGAAAAAATGATACACAAGGTATTTGCTACCGGAGGTAATATCAATAAAATTCACAAGTTGCTGGGTAAGAAACATATGGAACCATTGGCTTATAGTGAATTAGAAGATTTACACACCAGTTTGAATGGGATGTCATTAGAAGATCGAGTGGAAAAATATCAACTAAAACCAGATAGGGCAGACGTTATTGTACCAGCTTGCGAAATATACAATTACGTTTTAAAAACCTTAAAGACGAAAGAAGTTTTTGTTCCAAAAATAGGTTTATCAGATGGTATTGTTTACGATATGCACCTTCAGGAATTACAACGAGCAAAGAAAAAGAAGAAAAAGAAATAGTTATCTCTTTTGCCATGTTTTAAGTATCCACTTTCTTGCTGGCTTTTCTATGTATACGTAAGAAATTGACCCAGTAATGATCAAAATAACCAAGTACACATAAAAATACCTACCATACGCAGATGGAAACTGTGTAAACTGGGTAAATAAAATGTAAACGATAAATTGCCAGAGGTAAACGCCGTAACTAATTTCACCTAAAAATAGAAGAGGTTTCCAACCCAAAATTCGGTTTAAAACCCTACGATCTTTCGCTAATCCAATGGTAATTAGAATAAAAATAGGAGCCAAAGCACCATTGTGAGCATAACGTGTAATTAGGTTTTGAGTGCCAAGTATCAGAACGAATAAGGCACTAGCAATTACGGCTATGAAAAACCACAAATAACTCGATTTTTTAAATTCTTTTACCTTCAATGTAATTAATCCTCCTAGTATTCCCATCAAAAAAGTGTTTAAATGCCATACCGGAAAATAAACAAGAAAACTGTTCCAACTTTCTGCATTGGGCTTCCATGCATACTCCGCGAAATAATAAAACTGAAGTGTACTAAAACAGTAAATGCTCAGTATAAGCAAGGTTCTTATTTGTATGCTTAATTTTTTTAATACTAATAATAAGAAGGGAAATAGTAGATAAAAGAAAAACTCAACACTGATAGACCATGCAGGAAAGTTAAAATACAACTCTGTTCCGGGTATCCATGCTTGTAAACCTAAGGTATGAAAAAGTAAGTTTGTTGTTCCTTCATAATCTACGGTAGAATAGATAATGCTTAACACAGCTACAATTAAGAGTGTAACGATATAAATAGGATAAATTCTTGCGATACGTTTTAGGTAAAACTCTTTTACATTTACCTTTTTGTTCCAGTAATTATAAATTAAAATAAATCCGGAAAGGAAAAAGAAAAAGCTAACAGCTAAATTGCTGTATAATACAAACTTTGTTAAGCCATAATCTTCTGGTCCAAACGGAAAAGCTTCTTTACCATAATGAAAAATAACTACCATTAGAGCCAGAACAAATCTAGGAAATGTGAGTGCTTTTATATAGTTTTTTTCCGTTGCAAGCATTTTAATATGTTCTACTCTGCAACGAGTATATAATTATTCTTTTTTCCTTTTCCAAGTAACACAAACCTATCGTTGATTAACTGCTCTGGTGTTATCATAAAGTCTTCTTTTACCTTGGCTTTATTTACAGAAATTGCATTTCCTTTTAACTCGCGTTTTGCTTCTCCGTTAGATTTTAAGAAACCGGTTTCAGATGCCAAAGCTTGTACAATACTTAACCCTTCATCAATTTTAGATTTCTCAACAGTTGCTTGTTGTACGCCGTCAAAAATAGATAAGAACTGCTCGTTTGTTAATTGCTTTAAATCTTCTTCTGTAGATTTACTAAACAATATCTTAGTAGCCAATTTGGCTGTTTTTAAGGCTTCTTCTCCATGCACTCTGGCCGTAACATCGTCTGCAATTGCATTTTGTAGTATTCTTAAATGCGGAGCTTCATTGTGCTCAGCTTCTATTCTCTCTATCGTTTCTTTGTCTAAAAAAGTATAAAAACGAATCAGTTTTTTTGCATCTTCATCGCTCGCATTTAACCAAAATTGGTAAAACTCATACGGAGATGTTTTTTCTGGATCTAACCAAACTGTTCCAGACTCGGTTTTACCAAATTTACCTCCGTCTGCTTTAGTAAGTAGCGGACAAGTAAAGGCGAAAGCATTTCCACCAGTCATTCTTCTAATTAATTCTGTACCCGTAGTAATATTTCCCCACTGGTCAGAACCACCCATTTGTAACTTACAGTCTAACGTTTTGTATAAGTGCACAAAATCATGACCTTGTAATAATTGGTAAGAAAACTCTGTGAAAGATAAACCAGTTTCTACACGCTTCTTAACAGAATCCTTTGCACTCATGTAGTTAACCGTAATGTGTTTACCCACGTCTCTAATAAATTCTATAAAAGAGAATTTCTTCATCCAATCATAGTTGTTTACTAAAAGTGCGCCGTTGTCTTTACTTTTATCAAAATCTAAAAACTTTTCTAATTGCGCGGTTTGTTCGGCAATATTGTGAGCAAGTGTTTCTTCGTCTAATAAATTACGCTCTGCAGATTTTCCAGAAGGATCTCCAACCATACCTGTAGCACCACCAACCAGAGCAATTGGTCTGTGGCCAGAACGTTGCATATGCATTAATAAAGTAATAGGCAACAAATTACCAACATGAAGTGAGTCTGCCGTAGGATCAAATCCTACATAACCCGTAGTCATTTCTTTAGAAAGTTGTTCTTCTGTACCTGGCATAATATCCTGTACCATTCCTCTCCAGCGTAACTCTTCAATAAAATTTGTTGGCATTGCGTATAATTTTACAACAAAAATAAGGTCTTTTTTTATTTAGCCCTATAATGTGTGCGTTTATGTTAGTTAACTTAACGATATATCATCTCAGCCGATTTTGCACTTAGAATATCTAGCTATCACATGTACCGGTAATCTAATTAAACTACCTTTACCAGAAATAATTATATCACAGAGTATCATGGTCAAAAATTCAGACAAACCAACACCAGAAGCTAAAGCACTTTCGCTATTTCTAATGGCTTTTAAGCCAAAAAATCCAGATTATAAAGAAAAGCTGAAAAGAATTAATAGGCAGTGGGATTTGGTGAAGCATGATGAACTCGATAATAACGATTATCAAAAAGAAGTGAAAGCTATGCTAGATAGTTTTGGAGGATATGACAAGGTGATTGAAAAAACGGTACAGCATTATATCAACACTACAGGAGAATGGAATCAAAAAGGAGACGATAAATATTGTGTTGATTCAAAGAAAATAGCAGACCAAATTTTTGTTAAACGTAAAGGTAAGTAATAACGATTATTTCTTTTAAAGATTTCAGTAACGCAATAATTACTTAAATTTAACTAAACTAAAAAATACGTTTATGTTAAAAATACTAAGTGTAATTGTCTTATTTGGTTCTACTTCGTTGTTCACATTTTGCCAAAATTATCTAGATATTTTTAAAATAGACTACGCGTTAAATACACCTGCAACATTCGATTCCATTCAGAATACCACACAAGTTCAAGAAATAAATGCAGATCTCTCTATTCCTATCGTTGTCACAGAAAAAACAGCAATTTTAACGGGGTTGGTTTACGATTTTACTCATGCATCATTTCTTCCTAACGCAGCTAAAACATCTATTCATGGGATTACTTTAAAAGCAGGATTAAACATAAAGCATACTTCTAAACTTAGCGGAACCTATTTGTTTTTACCCAAGTTAGCCTCAGATTTAAGAAGGATTAATCGTACAGATTTTCAATTTGGCGGAGCTGTTTTAATGAAATATCAAAAGTCTAAATTTTTGAACTACAAGTTTGGTGTTTATGCAAATAGCGAATTGTTTAGCACTATTTTAGTGCCAATGTTTGGGCTATATTTTTTGAATAAGTCAAAAAAATTAGAAATTAAGTTGCTTTTACCCTTGGCTGGAGATTTGAATTACGTAATTGCAAATAAAATGAGGGTAGGACTCAACTTTAAGGGTCAGGTTAGAAGCTATCACTTAAATGATTTGTCTGGGAATAAGACCACCTATCTTACACGCTCTACTAATAATGCTTTTGCATATTGGCAGTATAGTTTAGATGGTGGTTTAAATTTACAGGTAGGATTGGGTAGGTCTATTGCTAGATCTTATAGAATGTATGATGAACGTGTTTCGTTTGCACTTCCATTGGTTTATTTCAATGATTCTAGAACACAATTAAACCAAGATTTTGAAGATACGTGGTTTTTTAAAATTGGGTTGTTTTATAGACTAGATTTACAATAGATAGACGCTAATGCGTTACACCTTGCTATTTTGTTTGCTTTTTTAAGCATTCGAGTGTATGTTAAACAAAATTAGACATAGACATGTTAATATCGCATGTTTAAATCTAAATTTATGAAAGCTGTATTCATCATTGTTGGGATTTTGTTGGTTGCTTTTATCGTTGTTCAGCTCTATTTTGCGCGTGCTCAAAAAGGGATAGAAACTTATTCATATACTGTAGAGAAAGTGTTTCCTACGTTTGAAATACGCTTGTATGAGCCCACTCTATTTTCTTCTGTTAAATTGGGAGCTGATACATATAAAAGTGCTTCGAGTAAAGGCTTTTCAATTTTGGCTGGCTACATCTTCGGAGGAAATGAAAAGCAAGAAAAAATTGCAATGACTGCTCCAGTAAGTATGTCTTTAGAAGATTCAATAACAATGATGTTCATGGTTCCAAAGTCCTATAAGAAAGACGAACTTCCAGAACCGAATCAAAGACAGATAGAATTTATAGAAATGCCAGCAAAAAGAATGGCAGCAATTCGTTTTAGTGGTTGGGCAAATGATGAGAAGATAGAAAAGTACAAACAAAAATTGATTAAGGCATTAGAAAAAGAAGGCGTAAACTACACCAATAAATTCTATTTTTTCGGGTACAATGCACCTTTTGAAGTTGTAAACAGAAGAAACGAAGTAGTTATAGAGTTAGAGGGATAAATTATCCTATCCTTCCAAAAACTCCCAATCTTTAATTGGTTCAAATCGCTTTTGCGCTTCTATGTTGGATGGATGTTGTAGCAAGGATTCTACAGATACAGTAGGGATTAAGTCTACAGCTAGCTCTTTTTTAATGAAAATAAAATTGAAACCGAGTTCGTTTGCTGCAACTAAACGATATCCTTTTTTCTCCGCTAATTTAGTCATTGCAATTGGCGATGCTCCATGATAAATTGGATGTTTTCCCGGGTACATATAATTCTCATCGTAGGGTACAACGATATTCTTTAGACCAAATTCATTGTGTGTTTCAATCATCACTATATCTGGCGTAACAACTTTTAATGCATCCCAAATCCAATAATCGTTTCCATCTATATCAATAGACATAAAGCCAATGTCGCCTTTTAGTCCAGATTTTTCTACCAAGGCGTTAATATTTTTAGTTTTGATTATGTCGCATACAAATTCCGGTGCGTGCATCCAAGGATGTGGATATTTCGAAAAGAACTTCTTTCCTCGCTTAACTGCTTTTGGGTTTCCATCTATAAAAGTTCCTGTAAAACCAAAATTGAAATACAGGTTAGCAGAATTACTATTTACACCATCATCTGCTCCAATTTCCAAGAATGTTTTGTTCTTCATACCAATTGCAGCAAAAATGGCAAGTAGTTTACCGTCTTCTTCATATTGCGAAAAAACTCTGTATCCGCAGTCTGTAAGTTTTGGAAAATTACCTTGCTTTGCATAATCTTGGTATTGGTGGAAAAGCTGTCGCTGCGTAATTTGTGTACTTGGATTAAATCGATTTCTAATTTTAGTAATTAAAAATCTATCTTTTAATTTATTTTTTATCCAAGCTTTCATCGTGTCAAAAATACTAAAATCTTCAGTCTTTCTTAATTAGATTAAGTGCAACATCAACTTCTGAAGTAGGTAGCTGACAAGCTTTGTTTTCACAAACGTAAATTCTGGTTTCGCCTTTAATTAATTTACCTTCTAATAGGGCTAAACCTTCGCCTGTTTCTCCACCCATAAAAACAGCATTTGGATTATAATTTTCGTGAATTGATAAGTTGGTTTTGGATGCATTTTTTCCAACAATAGCAATTTCATAAACAGGTTGTAGAAAATTCATACTAAGATTTGCCCAATTGCTGTAGCCAGAGCCATATTTTTCCATGCTATCGTACACATTTGCTAGCATTTGAGTAGCATCTTTTTTCCACGTTTCGTTATCAAAATAAGTTCCTAATTTAAACAGGTTATTCGCCATTACAGAGTTAGAAGCCGGAATAACATTGTCGTTAATTTCCATTTTACGTGCGATCAACTCGCTCTCAATATTGGTAAAATAAAACATTTTAGAATCTCCATTTTGGAAATGCTCAATGGTGTACGCTGTTAGTGATTCTGCTAATTTCAGCCATTCTAAATCAAAAGTAGCTTCATACAGTCTTGTGTATGCATCAATGACGTGTGCATAATCTTCTATAAATCCGTTAACAGTAGATTTTCCCTCTTTGTAAGTATGCCATAAACTTCCATCAGACTTTAATTGCTTGTCTCGAATCCATTTTGCATTTTTGAGCGCTGCGTGTAAAAAGGCTTCATCTTTAAACGTTAAATATGCATCGGCGTAGCCTTTTAACATCATAGCATTCCAAGAAGTTAGGCACTTGTCATCTAAACTGGGTCTTACTCTATGCGCGCGTTCATCTAATAAAATTTGATTAACTCGGTTTACATTTTTTCGTAATTCTTCTCTGGTAATTCCTTGTTCTTTTGCGAATGTACTATCATCTTTATCACGCAATAGAATGTAGTTGTTGTGCTCCCAAAACCCTTTTCCGTTTATGTTGTAATATTCTTTAACCCAATCGAAATCTTTAGGTAATAGTTCTTGTAATTCTTCTTTTTGCCAAACGTAAAACTTCCCTTCTTCACCTTCAGAATCTGCATCTAAGGCAGCATAAAAAGCACCTTCTTTTGTGGTCATCTCTCTTTCTACCCAACCTAAAGTCTGGTATACTATTTCTTTGTAAAGCGGTTTTTTAAATTTCTTATAAGCGTTGCTGTATAAACTCACTAGTTGACCATTATCATACAACATTTTCTCAAAATGCGGAACTTTCCAGAGCATATCCGTAGAATAACGTGCAAAACCACCGCCTACTTGATCGTAAATTCCGCCCATTGCCATTTTGTCTAATGAAAGTTCTGTGTATTCCTTCACTTTTTGATCGTTAGAATAGTCTGCATAGCGCATCAGGAACTCGAAATTATTGGGCAGCATAAACTTAGGAGCGCGTGTTGGGCCACCTTCGCGCATATCAAAAGTTTTACTCCAACGCAGAACTAGTTCGTTGATTTTTTCTTTTTCCACCGGGTTTATTTCTGTTGGAGTATCTACTAATTCTGATTGTTGAATTCCTTTTGTAAGATTTTCCGCATATTCCAACACCTTTTCTTTGTCGTTTTTATATGCATTCGCTAAGCTATTCAAAACGTTTATCCATTGGTCTTTTGGAAAATATGTTCCTCCGTAAATGGGTCTGCCATCCGCTAAAGTGAAACAGTTTAAAGGCCAACCTCCACTTTGGGTCATCAGTTGAACGGCAGTCATATAAACTTGATCAACATCTGGTCTTTCTTCTCTGTCTACTTTGATACATACAAAATTGTCATTCATTATTTTGGCAACTTCTTCGTCTTCAAACGATTCATGTTCCATTACATGACACCAATGACAAGCAGAATATCCTATACTAATTAAAACAAGTTTATCTTCTTTTTTCGCAGTTTCAAAAGCTTTTTCTGACCAAGCTACCCAATTAACAGGATTGTGTGCATGTTGTAAAAGATACGGACTACTTTCTTCAATTAGTGTATTGGTAAATTTAGGAGTTGTATTATTTTCTTGCTTTTGATTGCTCATTTCAACGTTGTTTGATTCTTTTTTTTGTGTAGAATTACAGCACATAACAAGAAACAAAATAAGCGAAAGTAAGCCTGTTTTTGTTGTTGTCATGATTCTTTTGTTATTCTAAAAAATAAAGGTAGTTATAATATTTAGCTCCTTTTTTTTCTTTGAGATAAATGACGAAGGAGTGTAATGCTTCCAACAAAAAAAAGAAGAAAAAGCACGTAGTAATACCTTACTTCGTTTAGTCTTTGGAAAAAAATGAGGTAAAAAAGATAAGCGAATGCACCTAATAGCAATGTTTTAATTGGTGAGTTGAGTTTAGGGATAAAGAGTACAAGAAAACTGGCAAAAAGGAGTAGGAATAGAAATGAAAAGCTTAACCACCTAACTATTTCCATCGAAAGATTTCCTTTAAAGGTGGATTGATAAATAAATAGTCCAAGATGAGAGCTTGCTACAAATTTGTGTAACGATTGAAAAGGAGTTTTTATGTAATGCATAAATTTAAATTGACTAATTATGCGCTCTTTTAATTCTACAATCTGTTTAGTTGCTTCTTTTTCTAATGGAATTGCGTTGGCCTGTAAATAGCTTTCTCGGTTAAATTGGTTAAGCAGCTGATAGCTGGCATGTTGGTACTTTTCAAAAACTGCAAAGAGTTCTTTTTTAAATTCTTTCTTTATGTCTGATGGCACTGTTTGTAGTACTTTTTCTCTTTGCATTGTTGTTGTATCGCTAAATAAACGGTACATATTGGTATGAAATTTCTCTATGTATTGGTCTGTACATATGGTTGTTGCTGTAATGATATATAGGATGTAATCCAACAAATTCTTTATTGACGTAGTAGTTGCGGATATTCCAACACAAGAGAGGAGTTAAGCAAAGAACGAGGATTAAAATAGATTTATTTATGGATATAGAAAATGGTTTGTAAACGAGTTTGTAGATGATCCAAAATAAAGTGGGAGTAAGTAAAAAGGCAAGTTGAGGTCTTACCAAAATAGCCATTCCTAAAACTAATCCGAGAAGCAATCCGTTTAATGTTGTGGTCGAGTTGTAAAACTTCAAATAAAAAAGAGTAGAAAGTAAAATGAAAAAAGGAAGCATACTTTCTGAGAGTACAAAGTAAGTGAAAGTGCTAAAAAAAGGAAGTATTCCGTAGAGAAATGAGCAGATTAGAGTAGTAGTGTAACTGTTTTTTAAGAGCAGCAATATTTGTCCGAAAATATAAACCGAACAACCGAACAAAGCAATTTGAATAATTTTGAGAATTAGGAAGGCGTTATTTTGTGAGATATACTGAGCGATATAGAAGAAGATACCGTAACCAGGTGTTCTCTGATAGTAAGAAGAATAACCTACAGAATTATCTTTCCAGACTCCCTTTGATTGAAAGTTCAGAGCCGGTGCAACATAGCTAGGTTGATCTGCCGTATAGATGAGCTGACCATCGTTTTGAGGTGTATTAAGCTTATGTAAGTTATATTCATTTACAACGATTAATACCAAACAAGCCAACAAAGAAATCCCGATTAACCGAATGCGCATAGTAAGTAAAAGTAAGAGATTCTTGCATTTACGCTGTAAACTATTTTATTGTTGAAGCATAAAGTCTTCTAAAAAGAGATTGAAATTATCTTTAAAAAAAGGAAGGTTAGAGAAATCAACTTTTTTAAGTAAAAGTGTGTCTTTATCAGCGATAAATTGAATATCATCTTTTCCCTTGATTACGCATGTTTTAGACAATGCTGGGATATAAATCTGTGCGGAATCACCTAAGTTTTTAATTTGGATAGGGAAACTTTTAAAAGCATTTGGTTGATTTACAACGTATTGTTCAAGTATTAAGAAATGGTCTGAATGAACATGAATGGATTTAATATTTTCAATATTTAAAATAGTATACAGCGAGTTGTCTTTAAATGTATAGCTGGCGTAAATAGCGCTCTTCTCTTGTCCTTTAAGATGAGGTTTAACACTTTCGAACAAAAAAATAAACACAATTAAACTGGTAAAAGTATACCGTAGTTTAGGATTTGAGATGAGTGGAGATAGTACAACTTTTTGATAAGAAAATCCGCTAAAAAATAGTGGTTTTAAGGATTTCCAATAATAGGTTAAGACAAAAAGCACACAACATACCAGGTAAAAAGAAATAAGTTTTACCGTAATATCAAATCCAATGTTTACGAATAAAACATTCGTTAAAACACCAATAGAAATAAGTAATCCAATTTTTCTGGTGAAAGGAATCAAGAGTAAACATGCGGGTATAATTTCTATCCATCCCATAAATTGAAGGTAAACGCTAGATCCGCTCATGGCGGTCCAAAATAAAATGTCTTTTTCTAAATACTTTAGTTGGGTGTTTAACAAATTTCCTTCGGGTAGTGGAAATTGATTTCCAATAACTTTATCAAAGCCATATTTTAAAAGAAAAAAGGCGGTTAAAAAAATTAAAATTCGCACGCAAAATATATAAATTTTATTGCTGACGGTTTTAAACCAAATCTGATTAATATAAAGGAGAATAGAACTCAAAATAAAACAGAACGAAAAGAGTAGATACAAGATTTTTCCATCAGAATATCCGTTGATTATTTTTGGTTGATAATCAAAAAGAAGGTCTAACAAATAAAATAAAATGGGTTCTACCAGTGGGAACAAAATACCCTTTTCTAAACCCAAAGAGTAGATAGGATAGGGAAGTAGTATACCAAAAAGTACTAAAGACAACCCTATCCAGTTTTTAAAGTGAATTAGCACATTCTTTTCTTTGGTTTAGCAAAAAAGAGCAACGGCAAAAGTAAAACTAACCATCTAGGTGAACTTTTCTTCACGTTTTTTAATTCGTTTTTTAATTCCTTTTTTCTTTCCTTCTCATACAACTCTAAATTTATGAGAACTGTTGTATTCCCAAACATTTTTTTAATCTCTTCTGCCGAGTAGATATATGCTGAAAATACACGGTGCGACTTATTTTTTTCTTCAAATCTACCTTGAAAAGTATAACTGCCTTTCTCTACAACAACTCCTTCTCCAACGTATACAATTGTATCCACAAATCTCGCATTATACTCTCCAAAATTGTGAGCCTGTTCTGAATTGATGTTTTCAATCGTTGCGCTGTGTCTTTTTAACGCTATAATTTTTGTTTGTGCAAAAACATTTGCAGTCATTGCTAATAAAGCAAGAAGTATTAATTTTTTCATAATTGATTTTTCTATCCGTACACTTAATGCTCAATTGGGTTCAAAAATTATTGTAAAACTTCTCCTGTCACAATTAGTCTTAGATCCTGATCGCCGTTTTGAAACTTAACAAAAACCGATTTTACCACTTTTCCTTTATAGAGTTTGGAGTCGAAATTTACTTTCATTTCTATTGTTTCACTAGGATTAATAATTTTTTGAAATTTTTCTACAGTGTTACATGCGCATGGAGTATCTATCTTTTCTATTGCTAAAGGGTCTTTTCCGTTATTGGTTATCCTAAATGTTTTTGTAATGTTTTCGCCTTGTGAGATAGTTCCAAAATCTTTAACTTGGTTATCTAAACTTACATTTACCTCAATTTTACTTGTATCTTCTATTAAGTTTACGGTTTGCACTTCTATTTTTCGCTCGATTGCAGCTGCTTTCGAATACACGGAGTTTTTCGTATCGTTTGGATTATCAGATGTGAGTTGATTGGCCGTATATTCTCCAAAAGGAATTTGCACAATTTTAAGGTAAGCTCCGTTTTTTGCAGTTTTATCAAAGTAGGGTTTAAAAACACCGTTATTGTAATGGTATAAGTAATTGTTGAGCGAAGCTATTCTTCTTTTGGTAAGGTTTACATTATAATCTGTTTTTGCCAACGGAGAAGCAAATCCTTTAACTGTCAATTGGATTTTAGTTCCTTTTTCTAATTCTTCTAATAACAAAGTTCTAAATATTTCTAAATCTCTTACACCTTGTTCAACATACTCTGCAAAAAAGTCTTCTATATCATCTTTCGCATCCTCTGACTTTTCTCCATTTAATCCTGCGCTATATTCTTTTTTATATTTAGGAAGCATAGCAATGTATGCTGAGTAACTGTCTATGTAGTTGACGCTACTTGTGGTGTCCCAAGAGCGTGGATTAGGTATGTCATTATGAAAGTAGAGCGTTACAGGTAGTCTTTTATTTAATTCGGCTAAAGATTCTTTGGGTGTTTCAGGTTCAGCTACAATGGGTTTTCTGAGCATGAAAATATCCGAACAGCAAGTTGGGTTTTTAGTATAGTTTACTCCCATGCGGTTAGATGAAAAGAATAAACTATCTCCCGATTCTGAGCTGAAAAAATAGAGGTCATTTGCCGGACTATTTATAGGTAGTCCTAAGTTTTCTACATCAGTAAATTGAGTAGTATATTTTGTTTTAAAAATATCATACCCTCCAAATCCCTTTTCCCAGTTAGAGCTAAAATAGAGCGTTGTTTCTTTTGCATTCCAAAATGGAGAGAGTTCATTTTCTATCGAATTAATGCTTCTAACGTTTCTTGGTTTCTTGTATTGATTTCCATCTTTAATAAAACTGTACCAAATGTCCATTCCACCCTTTCCGTCTTCTCGGTTAGAACTAAAAAAAAGTACTTCTTGACCTTCCCATTCTCCTACAAATGGCATTGTAGTATTGGCGCCAGGAGCATTAATAATTTCTCCCAATGTGTCTACATCCTTAAATTGTCCATTTTCTAAATAGGCAACCATTATTTTACATTGATAGTTGTAACTCTCGTCTTTACATAAGCTATAATAAAACCTTGAGTTGTCTAAAGAATAACTTCCATTACCCGTAGAAAAATTAGTTTCTTTAAGTGCTTTTATTTCAGCAGACGAATCAAAAACATTGTCTTTTCTTTTACTTTGAAAAAGATGGGTTTTATATGAAGTACTGTACACTTCTTCTTTGCTAGATATACTATCTGCCCTAAGCGAACTAAAAAAAAGTGTATTGTTTTTATAGGTGTGTCCAAATTCTGCATCCGTAGTATTGATCTCATTTGGTAATTGCTCTAAAATCCAATCTTCGTTTTCGATTTGGTTATTCAATGCCCAAATACAAGCGTTTACTTCTTGTTTTGCCTTGATATAAACGTATTCTCTTTTATATTTTCGATATACTTTTTTGGCTTTTTTGAATGTTTCGAGCGCGTCTTTGTATTTTCCATTTTGTTTTTGCATCAGGCCTAAATTCAACAGGCTATTCAAAAATAGAGCTGTATTTTCTCTTTGATAAACTTGTTGGTAGTAATATTCTGCTTTTCGGTAATCTTTGTAAGCACGTAAAGTTTCTGCATAGGCCCACAGTGTATTTACGCTATTAGAATCAATTTTCATTGCCTTTTGATAGTACTCCAACGCATGAACATAATCTCCTTGTTGGTATTGCTCTTTGGCAAAATCGAGGTATTTCTTAATTTCTGTTTGGGAAAAAACGGAAAAAGAGAGCAAGAAAACGAAAAGGGTTAAATATAATCTGGACATACTCTGTGTATTATTTTTTTCGGTCTGAAAGGTGTGAAAATGTAGCGCAAACTAACTTCTAATCCTCCTCTTAAGTTACTTGCAGGCACTAATTGTGAAACGTTTATGTCATAACTTACACCTGCCCACCAATTTTGCCATTCGTATCCAAATAAAAGATACGCTGCATCTTTATTCCGAAAGAATAAGCCTCCGTACAAAGCGCTATAATCACCGTTTTTATCTTTGACCGTGTATTTTAACTGAGAGCCAATATTTAACTCTCTATATTTTCCTTGCACATTAAATTGCAATGATGGAATTATATCTATGTCGATTCCAATTTTATACTGCATACGGGCAAACATATTAAAGCGTAAATCTCTATTTACGGTTTGTCCAAAAAAACCTTGGTCAGGACTGTTAATATTGAAGAGCCCAAGACCTCCAGTTATGCGTTTTCTTTTTGATTTATACCATTCGTAAACCGTCCCAATGCCTACGGTTAAATTAGTTCTTTCGTCGTTTATTAACAGTTCGTTGGTGGGTAAGGTAGGATCAAAAGCAGTTCCGTTAAATTGTGCGTCAAAGTAAAAGTTCTCAAACGATAAAGAACGGTTGTTTAGACCTAGTTGGATAGCTGGTCTAAGCGTGTGCGTGCTGTCTGGGGTTATTTTTATTTGGTATGAAAGAGAAGGAACTACTTCTACTGTTCTGAGATTTCCATCTCCAACTACATCATGAAATACAGTTAGTCCGATTGCTATTTTTTTATCTTGGAAAGGTTTTGCATCTAAACTTAAAGATGTTGTTTGAAAGGGAACAGTTACACTTCTCCATTGGTCTTTATGATTGAAGTGCAAACGATAATCGCCTTTGAATTGCCCAACATTTCCAGGGTTTTGAAATACAGGATTATAATCGAACTGTGAGAAATGAATATCTTGTGAGAAACACAAAAGAGAACTTAAAAGTAAAATTAGTATGTAAATTGATTTATTCATGTATTTGCTCAAATCCTTAGAGGTTCGGTATCGTCAATTTTAACTTATTTTCATGCCTTACTTTGGATAAAAAAATCAGAAAGGTAGGCAACTATTCATTATCTAATTAAAGTTACGTTTCCTTTTATAATCTCTTGTTGTCCATCGATACAGTCGGCTTCTATATAATAGTCATATGTGTCGGGGTCTAAAAGCTTTCCTCTAAAGGTTCCGTCCCATCCTCGGTTAAGAGAATTTGATTCGAAAACTAATTCTCCCCAGCGGTTAAAAACCTTAAATACTAGTCTTTCTACAATTGTACTTCTTACAAAAAGAATGTCATTATTACCATCACCATCCGGCGAAAATGCATTAGGTATATAAACGAAAGGTTCTCCGCAAATAAAGTTAAATCCTTTTACTAAAACAGTGTCTTGTTTCGTACAAATTCCGTCGCTTACAGCCACCGTAAATAAGGTGGTTTCATTGATAGTTGCAGTAGTTTCTTGTGCAGTAGGAGAGTTAAGGTTGGTTGTTGGAGTCCAGCTGTAACTGTATCCAGAAGGTTGTGCAGAAAGTGTAACTACAGAAGTGTTGGGTACAGAATAAGAGGAAGCAGTTCCAATTACTGAACTTGCGTTTATATTGCTAACAGCAATAAAGATTGAATCGGTTAAATTACAACCGTTGCTTACATCTACGGTAAGGTAAACGTACTGCGAAACGGTTGGATTAAAAATTGCATTTGCCGTTCCTTCTCCGCTTACTAAAATAGAATCTCCAGACCAATTAAAATTGGATAGTGTTAAATTGGCGTCATTTGAAGTTGCGTTAACCGTAGCGTTATCACCCAAACAAATATTAATTGTGCCATCGAGATTTATTGCAGCAGATGTGAACGAAATAGACGCACTGTCTATTAATTCACAGCCTGCGTTGCTTAACAAGAGGTAAAAAGTAGAATCTGAATCTATAGAAATAGAAAGTATGCTATCTTGAACCGACGTATTCAAGGTATCGGTGAAATTAATGTTGGAAGACCAAATAAAAGAATCAGCCGTACCAAAAGAGTTAGCTGTAAATGCAGTGTCTAATGGAGAACACAAGACGATATCTTGCAGAACATCTAACTGTAATGGTGGTGTAACTGTTATTTGTAGTTGGGCTGTATCTGTTATTAAACAAACCGAATCTGAAACAAATAAGAATACATCATATATGCCTGGATTGTTGTATGTTATGGTAGGTTCAAATGTTGTTGAGTCTAAATTACCATTTCCAAAATCCCATAAGAATTGATCTCCTTGTGAAGAAAAGTTGTCAAACGCTACTTCAAAGCTGGCGCAACCTATATTGTCATCAATGGTAAATTCTGCTTTGGGTATCAATTCAAAATCAAATTTAAAAACGAGATTATTACAGTTACTTGCCAAATTTTGATCGCTCCACGCTCCTGGTGTAGTCGGGAAATCACTATTTCCTCCGCATCCTCCACAAACGGACTGGTAAACAACACCGTTTTTGTCAAATCTGCTTGTACCGCCATCTACGTGCTCCTGCGAGGTTGGTCCACCCATAAAAGTACCATACAATAAACTTTGCATTTGCCTTTCTAATACAATTAAATAGAAGTCGAAACCATTTGGAGCTGTGGTTTGAAACGCATTAGAAGTTGTTGGCATATTTCCAATTGGAGTACTTTGTAAAATATTTGCACCCCATCCAGAAACATAAATATTACCACAAATATCTACTAAAAAGGCACTTGGAGAAATATCGAAGTTGGGTGATCCACTACCTAATACAGTGGATTCTAAAACTGTGGTTAAATCGGGAGTGAGTTTTGCTAAGAACTGACTACTGCCAGGGTTAGAGTAAACACCAGGTGTTACCGGAAAGAGTCCGCCAACACTTTGTCCAACTACAAAAATATTATCGAGTCTATCTATTTCAACAAAAAAGGATTGATCATAATTGGCTGTTCCGATGTAGGTTGTTTGTACTAAGGTATTTCCATTTGGTGTTAGCTTACCGATAAAACCATCGGTTTTTCCTCCTTGATAGGCTGATTGGTAGGCTCCAGAAGTATTGGGTAGGTCAGAAGAAGATGTTCCACCTGTAAAAACGATGTTGGCAGAAGAATCTATCTTAACAGAGTAGCACGCATCATTTTCTGAACCACCAAAGTAGCTGCTAAATTGCAATGATGTAAAGTCGTTATTTAGTTTAAAAAGTATCCCATCTTGTTGTCCATTATTTCCATTTTGAAAAGCATTTAAGGTTGGGAAATCAAGGCTTCTTGTGCAGGATGCTATCAAAATATTGTTAATTGAGTCGAGCATTATTTCTCCTCTGAATTGATCTCCGTAATTTGTAGTTAAAGAGTCATAAGCCCCAACTCCCGCATAATTGCCAGATGAGATTTGGTAGTTTACACCATCATTGCCTGAGCCTCCGATATAGGTGCTGCCAAGTAAATTTTGACCATTACTACTCACTTTTGTAATAAAAATATCTGTTCCAACATTACCAAAGTTAGTTCCGTTTGAGACTACGCTAAAGGTCGACCCTCCTGCATGTGTGGTTTGAAATCCGTTTTGAATTGGGAAGTCTAAGCTAGAGGTTACACCGTAGAGGTAAACATTATTTTGCTTATCGCAAATTAAGGAGTGAGCTGTTTCTGTGCCTTGCTGATTATCTCCTCCACCAATAAAAGTAGTCCAAATCATGCTGGTTCCATCTGCAGAGTATTTAGAAATAAAGGCGTCTGTTGTTGGAGAACCGGTTACGTCCATTGTAAAGTTAGAGCTTACGTTAAAAGCATTTGGGTCTGGAGTAGGGTAGTTGTTCCCGTAAACCATTCCTGCGCTATACGCTGTTCCGTCATAGCCGTAGGTAGCTGTCATTCCAAAATTATCTGTGGTAGATGCACAAAATGTTGCAAATACTAAAACAGGATCTATTATTAGTGTTAAACGTTTATCGTATTCTCCAAGCGCAAACGAAACTACATTTTTAGAGAGTTTAAAATCACATGGAACTTCAATGATTTTGCCATTTCTTATCTGATAAGCATATGGTTTTTGTTCTATAATATCGCCCAGTAAAGTGCGCACAATTAAATTTCCCTTTTTGTCAATTTTAATGTGTTGTTGATTAATATATTCTAATTGTATAACTTCCGTAGAGGTGTTTGGTTTCACATGGAATTCATATTTAACGGTAAGTTCTTCTTCTAAACACTTAAAATCTATGTTATTATAAAGGTCTTTTAAAATAAATTCTTGATAACCTTTTACTCCAGATTTCCAATTTGATTTATTGTTGCCTAAAAAGAAATTATATGTTTCTTGTGATTCTCTTTCTTTTTCTATTTGTTTGACTTCGTTGGAATTTAAAAAATTAAGGTGAATCAAATCTTGTTTGAAATCAGTAGAAGCGTATTTTTTCTTTGAGTTGGGTAGATGCATACTTTCTAAAGCGGAGTAGTCCTGAAGATGAAACATCATTTTATGTTGCTCTACCCAAAGATTTCCACCTGGAATACGTTTTTTAAATAGCACTTCTTTTTTCCATTGACCTTTATTTTCAATGAAAGAATGGTGTAACGTATGGTTGTGCTCTATTTCTTGAGAAAAAAGAGAAGCGCTTAGAACCGTTAACGTCCAGATAACCAACAGGAATTTCATATAATTACTAATATAAGCATTGCTTTTTAATAGACGCACAGGTTTGTGTTTTAGTTGAGTAGATTGCAAAAAAAACACATCTTAAAGATGTGTTTTGTGAATTTTTGTTGGTTTACCTTGGACCTTGCATTTGGCGCATTTCATCCGTGGTTTTTAACGTATAACCTTTTGGTATTTCCATGTCAAAGTATTCATCTGCCTTTTTGATTTTTTTAGAGAACTCGTAGGCTGTACATTTCATAGTCATAGGTCCTTGTGAAAACGTAAACTCTAAAGGTAATCCAGGTATCTCTTCCATTAAGTACATATTTTCTTCTCTGTAATCCGGCAACAAATCTGGTGCATACCAAATAGTTGTTTCCATACCTTCGCTACTTGTTACTATTGCTTTTTTACAAGTGAAACCAATTACTTCTTTTGTTCCTTCAATTAATTTAACTTCTCTTTTTGTGAGTTCTTTTTCTTCTTCTGTAAGATCAGACATTCTGGGTTGCATCGCTATTTTACCCATCATTCCGTCCATTAAAACCAAAGAGTTTTCAGTTTCTTTACTTGTAATGGTGGTGGATGTCATCATTCCTCCCATATCAAATATAGCTTTTGTAAAACCTGGAATGAAAGCTATTTCTAAGGCACTACCTTCCATTTGAGGAAGCATCGCTTTCATTTGAGGGTTGTCACTAGAAATCTCAATGTCGTAAAATACTCTACCTTGAACTTTTTGTGCAAATGTTGTTGCGCCAATCAATAGGAAAGACGCGATTATTAATTTTTTCATACCTTTAATTTTGACTAATTTATAGATTCTTTTTTAATTTTCTTTTTTTGTTCTCGTTAAATGCCAACTTGTGACATTACCTGTGCTTCGTGTTAATTACCAAATAAGGCTTTTACCACATCGTTTCCGTTTGCATAAAGTAATAGACTCAATAAAAATACAAATCCAATAATTTGAGCATATTCCAAGACCTTCTGTGGTGCTTCTTTACCTGTAATAATTTCGTAGATTAAGAATACTACGTGTCCTCCATCCAAAGCAGGAATAGGTAGTATATTCATTATAGCAAGTACTAAGGAGATGAAAGCAGTATTTAACCAAAAAGCTTCCCAATCCCATGATGTAGGAAACATTTTACCTATTGCTCCAAAACCACCCATACTGGATGCTCCTTTTTTTGTGAATATGTATTTGAGCTGACCTGCATAATCCCCCATCGTATTAGCACCTGTTTTAATTCCCGCTGATATAGCTTGTGCAAATGTGTAGTCGATATGCGTATAATCAAATTGGTTACTTATTCTAAAACCTAGCGTATGGTCGTTATAAACTTTTAAGCGCTCTGTAATAGTGTCAGAACTGCGCACTAATTGAATTGGAAGAATGGTGTCGCTATATTTTGAAAGTTCATTCGTTAGCAAATGAAAATAGGGTGTAGAGACTCCATTAACAGCTAAAATTTGGTCTCCTTGAACTAATCTACCAACAGCACTTTCGTTTTCAGGAGTTTCTAATAAATTACTGTCTACGATTGGCAAAATACGCGGACGAAAAGAGTTGATTGCATCATTCGCAAAAAGCCATCTATCAAAATCTTGTGCATTTTCTCCTTCACCAATTTGTTCAGGAAACGTAATTATTTCACGAGCTCCATTTTGGTGCTCTACTTCAAGTGTTCTTTTCCCTCTTAGCCAAAGTTGTATTCTTATATCTCTTATGTTCTCTATCGGTTCTCCATCAATAGAAATTAGTTTATCTCCATCCTGAAAACCGAGGTTTAGCTCCATAATTTTTGGATGAACCGCAATGCCGTGTGGTAAGTTATCACTTGTTACAACGTCTTTTCCATATCCGAAAATAACAAGTATATATATCAAAAAGCCAACAATAACGTTAACGGTTACACCTCCGAGCATTACAATTAAGCGCTGCCAAGCGGGTTTGCTTCTAAACTCGTCTTCTTTTGGAGGTAGTGCCATTTGTTCTTTATCCATCGATTCGTCTACCATTCCGGCTATTTTTACATAACCTCCTAATGGCAACCAACCAATACCCCATTCAGTATCGCCAACTTTTTTCTTGAATAAGGAAAACCAAGGATCAAAAAACAGGTAAAATTTTTCTACTCGAATTTTAAATAATCGAGCCGGAATAAAGTGTCCAAATTCATGAACAACAATTAAGATAGAAAGTGATAATAAAAGCTGAGCAGCTCTAATCCAAAAATCCATTAGTATATTTTATAAACGAAAGCCAAAAATACGAATATATTGTGTTCTGCTTTTGAAAGTTTTAAGATCTTCTCTTTTTCAGCTGTAAATTCAAAGCTTTTGTAAGCAAAAAACAAAAACGTAGCGTGTTGTACTTGGCTATTGAAAAAATGGTGGTGTGAATGTCAGCCGTTAAGCTGGAAATTTGTCAGAATTAGCTTTCTTTTATCGTTTATTATAGTGCGAAATGTCAAAATGTCAGAAAAAAAGGCATGGCACAACTATTGACTATTTGAAATCGAATTAGAAAATTAAACATTTAAGCAATAAATTGATATGGGAAAGATAATTGGAATTGACTTAGGTACGACCAACTCTTGCGTATCTGTAATGGAGGGTAACGAGCCCGTAGTAATTACTAACGCAGAAGGAAAACGCACTACGCCATCCGTAGTAGCCTTTGTTGATGGAGGAGAAAGAAAAGTTGGAGATCCTGCAAAACGTCAGGCCATCACCAACCCTACAAAAACAATATACTCTATTAAGCGCTTCATGGGAGCTTCTTATGATGACGTGAAAAATGAAGTTTCTAGAGTGCCTTACGAAGTAGTGAAAGGAGATAATAACACGCCAAGAGTAAAGATTGACGATAGAAACTATACACCTCAAGAGATTTCAGCAATGATTCTTCAGAAAATGAAGAAGACAGCAGAAGATTACTTAGGTCAAGAAGTAAGTGAAGCAGTTGTTACTGTGCCAGCTTATTTTAATGACTCTCAAAGACAAGCAACCAAAGAAGCTGGAGAAGTAGCTGGTTTAACAATTAAAAGAATTATAAACGAACCAACTGCAGCAGCACTAGCTTACGGTTTAGATAAGAAAGGTGTAGATCAAAAAGTGGTTGTGTTTGACTTCGGTGGAGGTACACATGATGTTTCTATTTTAGAATTAGGAGACGGAGTTTTTGAAGTACTTTCTACAGATGGAGATACGCACTTAGGTGGAGATGACGTAGATGACGCAATCATTGATTGGTTAGCAGAAGAGTTTAAAAATGACGAAGGTCTTGATTTAAGAAAAGACCCAATGGCATTACAAAGGTTAAAAGAAGCAGCAGAGAAAGCGAAGATTGAATTGTCTTCTACAACTTCTTCTGAAATTAACTTGCCTTACATTATGCCAGTTGATGGTGTGCCAAAACACTTAGTTAGAACTTTACAAAGATCTAAATTTGAGCAATTAATTTCTTCTATTGTAGAAAGAACAATTGCACCATGTAGATCTGCTTTGAAAAATGCAGGATTGTCAACAAGTGATATTGATGAAATTATCTTAGTTGGTGGTTCTACAAGAATACCAGTAATACAAGATGCAGTTAAGAATTTCTTTGGTAAAGAGCCCTCTAAAGGAGTAAATCCGGATGAAGTTGTTGCTATTGGAGCAGCAATTCAAGGTGGAGTTTTAACTGGTGAGGTAAAAGACGTTCTTTTATTAGATGTAATTCCGTTATCTGTTGGAATTGAAACAATGGGTGGTGTAATGACCAAATTGATTGATTCAAACACTACCATACCTACTAAAAAATCTGAGGTGTTTTCAACTGCTGCAGATAACCAACCGTCGGTTGATATCCATGTAATGCAAGGAGAGCGCCCAATGGCAAATGATAATAAATCGTTAGGAAGATTCCAGTTAACAGATATTCCACCAGCGCCAAGAGGAGTTCCTCAAATTGAAGTAACATTTGATATTGATGCGAATGGTATCATGAATATTTCTGCAAAAGATAAAGGAACAGGAAAAGAGCAATCAATTAAAATTGAAGCATCATCTGGTTTATCTGAAGAAGAAATAGAAAAAATGAAGGCAGAAGCAGAAGCGAACGCAGATGCTGATGCTAAAAAGAAAGCAGAAGTAGAAACTGTAAATAAGGCAGACTCTTTGATTTTTCAAACAGAAAGACAGTTAAAAGAGTACGGAGATAAATTACCTGAAGATAAAAAAGGGGAAATTGAAACGGCATTAGCTGAATTGAAAACAGCCTACGAAGCGAAGGACATGGAAACTTTAGAGCCAGCAATGGAAAAGTTAAATACAGTATTCCAAGCAGCTTCACAAGATATGTATAATGCAGCTAATCAAGATGGTGGAGCAGCAAGTGCGGATCAAGGTGGAGCAGATAACAATGCTGCTGAAGATGAGGTTACAGATGTAGATTTCGAAGAAGTAGAGGAGTCTAAATAACATCAACGCTAATAGTTAGAAAAGCTCATTCGGTTTGCCGAATGAGCTTTTTGTTTTTATTTATAAAAAAGAAGACCTAGATATATCTATGAATCGTAACTTTGTACTATGGATTTTCAAGTAGAAATAGAATTTCAGAAATTGGTAAAAATCTTAAACGAAAAGTTTGATGCAGATTTAGATGTACAAGCTATTCTATTTTTGATTGGTGTACAAGAACTTGGACAAGGTTATCAGAATTTTTCTAAAAGAGAAAAAACAGAACTAATGCATGTGGGCGTTTGTACCCTGCTCGAGAAATACGGCTATTATAAGTCGTTGGGTAGAGATGAAGATAACTGGCCTCACTTTGAATTGATAAAAGAGTTACCCCAACTAGATACGCGACAACAACAACATTTAATGAAAGAAGCAATCATCGATTATTTCATAGAGGAGGGAATTTTTCAAGAATCGACAAATTAAAAAAAAGACTCAATCTTACTGGTTTGAGTCTTTTTTTTAAGTCGTTCATTTTTTTATTTGAAAATGTATGCCGGACCTCTCATTTGAATACCGGTATGTCCTTCAATTTCTTTAGCTTTTTGATACATCTCTAAAAGCTCCTGGGGTACTGAAGATTTTATGTTTACACTTTTTTCTTCATTTAAGTTTTCTATGATTTCCTCCCACGGTTCCGTTTTTTTCTCCGGGAAATACTCTATGATGGCTTTATCTATATTTGCTTCTTTAATGGCATAGTTTAGCGCATCAGTTAAACCTCCAATTTCATCTACAAGACCAATTTGTAGTGCATCTTCTCCTGTCCATACCCTGCCTCGAGCAATTTTATTAACATTTTCTTTCGTCATGCTTCTACCCTCAGCTACACGTTTTAGAAATTCATCATAAATAAAGTTAACCTCTTGTTGTATCGTAGTAAATTCATCTTTTGTAAGTTTTTTGTTTAGAGACAACACGGCATGTGGATTAGTTTTTACGTAATCAAACGTAATTCCGATTTTATTTTCAAATAAAGCGCCTGTATACGGTATTACACCAAAAACACCAATTGATCCTGTAATTGTGTTTTTTTCTGCAAATATTCTGTGAGCCGGAGCGGAAACATAGTAGCCTCCACTTGCTGCAACATCTCCCATAGAAACAATTACTTTCTTTTTTGCTGCCGTAAGTTTTACCTCGCGCCAAATTTCATCACTTGCCAACGCACTTCCACCCGGAGAATTAACTCTAAATACAACGGTTTTAATGTCGTCGTTTAAGCGTACTTTTCTAAATAAATTTACAATTTCTTTAGAGGTGAAATCAGCTCCTTCGGTTGCGATAGCTCCTTCTGCAAGAATTACTGCTACGTTTGCTTTCTTACTTCTATTGATTAACTGATTGCTGTAAAATTTCTTTTTTGCATATTCTTGAAAAGAAACTAAGCTGAGCTCCTCTACTTTGTCAATAGAAAGCTGGTTTGCTATTTCAGTTAACACTTCATCTCTATATTTTACTCCGTCTAATAAATCATATTTAACAGCATCTGACGCTCTTCTGATTAAGGTGCTGTCTGCAATTTTTTTGAGTAAAGATTTTTCAATGGAACGCGACAGAGAAATGTCAGACTGTACAACATTCCAAATTCCAGTTAGCAAGGTTTCTGTTTGTAATCGAGAACTATCACTCATACTTGATCGAAAGTAGGGCTCAACTGCAGATTTAAAGTCGTTGTTTTTTCCGCGAATAACTTGCATTTCAACGTCTAGTTTATCTAACATATTTTTGTAATACATGAGTTCAACCCCTAAACCACCAAATTCCATCATAGAGGAAGGAAATCCGTAATTAGTGTTTGCAACAGAAGATAAGTAGTATTCCTTTAATGTAATAACTTCTCCCTTATTATATGCATGAATAAATTTTCCGCTGTTTTGAAAGTCTTTCAATGCATTTCTTATTTCTGAACTACTTGAATAACCGCAAGATAGGTTGTTAACCTCCAAAAATATCCCTTCAATATTTGGGTCAGATTTAGCTTTTCCGATACCATAAAGTATGTCTGCCAATCCTAACGTTTTATCTATACTTAAAGAAGTGGGGTTTACCTCAATCTTACTGTTCTCTTTTATATCTCCTTTCAATTGCATGTGTAAAACACTTTTCTGTTTTACCTTATATGCAGGTTTTTCGGGGAAGAGTCCTCCAATCAATAAAAAAACAACTAAAAAGATGAGAAGTGCAATTATGCTACTTGCTAAAAGACTGGGCCAAAATACTTTTCCAAAACTTATTTTTTTTTCACTCATAATCTCATTTTATACTCACTCAAAAGTACATCATTGTTTTGTACTTTTATCTCTTTTCTTTATAAGAGGTTGCTAACAAATCTTAACAAAGAATTTTAAACGTTAAAAGATGCATACGGTTTTTTTAAGTTTGGGTGGGAATCACGATAACTCTATCGAATTATTAAAAGCTGCAATTTCTAATTTACAGAAAATAGCGGTTGATGATGTACGGTGTTCTTCCTATTATTCATCGGCGCCTTGGGGTTTTGAAGCAGATCAAGACTTTGTAAACTGCGTGTGTAAGATTAAAACAAAGTTAAAGGCAGTAGAAGTGCTAAAATTCATTCAAGGTATTGAAAAAGACCTAGGTAGAATTAGGGTTGGGGTTGGCTACACTTCTAGGCCCATAGATATTGATATTCTGTATTTCGGAGATCAAAAAATTGAAACCAAAAATCTACACGTACCGCACCCAAGAATGTATGATAGAAACTTTGTTTTGGTTCCCTTTAATGAAATCTGGCCATTTTGGGTAGATCCAATAGCTAAAAAAACAATTTCTGTTCTTTTAAAAGAGTGTAAAGATTCGAGTGTGCTTGCTAAATATTAACATTGTGCTATATTTTGAAAGAAATATGTTGTCCGATTTTATTGTAGGTAAAAAAATACTTATTATTGCACATTAAAACAGAACGAATTAATCAGTTATAATGAAAAACAAAGGTATCAAAGGTTTAGCTTTAATGGCAATTGCCGGTGTTATGACTACGGGTTGTGACTTAATTAAAGAATTAGACTACACCGTAACTCCGGATCCATTAGAGATGCACGGAGATAGTGTACGCGTAAAAGTAAGCATTAAATTCCCAGAAAAAGGAATTAACAAAAAAGCATATGCAGAAATTACTCCGATGTTAGGAGAAACTGCCTTGAAACCAATTACTGTAGTTGGAGAAAAAGCTACCGCAAATGGAACAGTAGTTCAATATAAAACAGGTGGTACAGTTGTATATGAAGATGTAGTTGCTTACAATTCAGATATGAAAGTTTCTTCTCTAGATGTAACTGGAAAAGTTTTTAAAGGGGACAAAGAAAAAGGAGATATTGAAAAAACAAAAATTGCTGATGCGACAATTGTTACTCCATTATTAGTAAACAAAGACTTTAGAGTTATTTATGCTGCTGATAAGTTTGTACGTGTTACAGAGCAAAATTATAAAGCTGCTATCAATTTCTTGAAAGGTCGTTCTGAGGTTCGATCTGGAGAATTAAAAGATCAAGATATTTTAGATTTAGGTGCATGGTTAGCTGAAGAGCAAATGAACCCAAAACTTAAATTAAAGTCAATTAATTTAACAGGATTTGCGTCTATCGAAGGTGAGGTTGCTAAAAACGGTAATTTATCTACAGACAGAGCAACAGCTGCTAAGGCTGCAATCATGAAAATGGCTGCAGGTAAAAAAGTAGCAAATGAAACTGCTCAAACTGATGCAGGATATTCAGTTGCAGGAAGTGGAGAGGATTTTGACGGATTCAAAGCTGCACTTGAAACAGCAACAGATATTTCTGACTCTGACAAACAGTTGGTATTAAGAATTTTAGAAACGATTAAAGATCCTTCTCAAAGAGAACAAGAAATCAGAAACCTTGGAAAAACATTTACAACGTTAGATAAAAATGTATTCCCAAAGCAAAGAAGAACTGAAATTAATGTAGTTTATGATAAGACAGGATTCTCTGATGAAGAGTTGAAAGCTCTTTCTAAATCTAACATTGATACATTAACAGTAGAAGAAATTTTATTTACAGCTACGTTGACAGATGATTTAAATGAGAAATTAAGACTTTACAAAGAGTCTGCTCGTTTATTCCCTAACGATTACAGAACGCACAACAACATTGGAGCAGTTTTGTATATGCAAAATAAAATGGCTGAAGCTAAAACTGCATTTGAGAAAGCAAATAATACAGAAGAAAACGTTATTTCTTTAAATAACTTAGCTGCTATTGCTGGAGCATCTGGAGACAGATCAAAAGCTAAGGCTTTAATTGCAGGTGCAACTGGAGCTGGAAAAGAGGTAGATTACAACAAAGGTATTTTAGCGATACAAGATGGTGCGTATGATACTGCAGTTTCTAACTTTGGTTCAGAGTCTACTTACAACAAAGCATTAGCACAGTTGTTAAACGAAAATGAAGCAGCAGCAGTTAGTACTGTTAATGCTTCTGCAGATAACGAAACAGCTAGAGGATACTACTTAAAAGCGATAGCTGGTGCACGTAAAGACAATTTAGGAGATATCATCGATAATCTTAAGAAAGCGTTTGCACAAGATGGAGCTTATAAGAAAATGGCTTCTGAAGATAGAGAATTTATGAAATACTTAGACAACGCATCATTTACTGCGATTGTGAAGTAAGTATTTAGATATTAAAGAAAAGGCGAGCTAATAGCTCGCCTTTTTTTATGAAATCAATTTGGTTTACAACTTTTTACGAGCTAACTTGTTTACTGTATATGCAGACTATTTTTACATATAATGGCACAGATCGAAAAGTGCAATATGAAATTGAAAAGCGTGTTGGAAAATCCTTTTCTTTTTTTGATAAGATTAAAATGGGAGGAAATGGATCACCTCAATTATTTGTAAGTGCGTTGAGCGACGAAATTAAACCTTACTTTAAACAGTCGGCAGATAGAAAGTTTGTAAACATAGAACTTAGACAAAAAGGCCTTTTAATTTATTTAAAAAATGAATCAAATGATTTTATTGTAGCCTTTCCTTATGTAGATCTTATGTATAAAATAAGTGGGAACATCGTAGAAATTTGTTACAGCGATTTTATGCTAAGTTTAGAAAACAAAAACACCAAAAATTATTCTAAATTTTGGAATAATTTCATTCAACTTTACACATCAGCTAATGCTTAAAGTACTGCCAAACACATCATCTGCATCCCTGTAACAAGTGCACGTTCATCAATATCAAACTTTGGATGATGTACGCCATAAACAATTCCTTTTTCCTCATTCCTAACTCCTAGTCTAAAGAAACAACTTGGAATAGTTTGTGCATAAAATGAAAAATCTTCAGATGTTAAGCGAAGAGGAAGTTCATGTACTTTTTCTTTACCGAGAAAGCTTGTTGCTTTTGATTTCAAATTTTGGGTTAGTGCATTATCGTTTTCTAAAAAAGGATATCCTTTACTAATTGTAACAATAACTTCTCCGCCATGCGCTTCTCCAATTTTTTGTGCTTGGATTTGAATTTGTTTTAGTGCTTCGGCTCTCCATGTTTCGTTCATGGTTCTAAAAGTTCCTTTTAGATGCACATGAGAAGGTATTACGTTGGTAGCTCCGAGTGCTTCAAAATGGCCAAATGATAATACACAAGGAATAGTTGGGTCACACTTTCTACTTACAATTTGCTGCAAAGAAGTTACAATTTCGGCTCCAATTAAAATACTATCAACTGTTTTGTGAGGAGTTGCACCATGTCCGCCTTTTCCATGAATGTCTATATAAATTTCGTCACAAGACGCCATATATAAACCTTCTTTAAAGCCAACTTCTTGGGCTGGTAAATCAGGAAATACATGTAAAGCGAACATTTTTTCTACAATAGGATTATCCAATACACCAGCTTCTATCATTAAGCTAGCTCCTCCAGGGTTTTTCTCTTCTCCCGGTTGAAAAATCAGTTTAATCGGTTGTGGTAATTCATCGCGCAAGTCGTGCAATATCTTTGCGCTACCCAGTAAAATGGAGGTGTGAACATCGTGTCCGCAAGCATGCATTACACCTTCGTTTTTTGAAACGTATTCGGTTATATTTTCTTCTAAAATAGGTAATGCATCTAAGTCTGCTCTTAAACCTACGTGTTTCTCATTGTTAAGGTGTTGTTTTCCTCTAATGTAGGCAACGATGCCTGTATTGGCAACTTCTGTGATGTGTTCAATGCCGTAATTAGAGAGCTTTTGAGATACAAACTTCATTGTTTCAAACTCTTGGTAAGACAGTTCTGGATGTTGATGTAAGTATCTTCGAATCTGTTTAACTTCTTCAAAGAGTCCACTGCTTTTTGTACGTATTTTTTCTACTAATTTAGGATTCATTTCTAAGCGTATTTATACCTGAATACATCATTTTAAAGGCAACATAGGCCATTATTGCTCCAAAAATAATTTTCACTATATTTTCATTCATTCTTAAAGCGAGTTTGCTACCAAGATAACCACCAATTATAAAAGCTAGTGCAATTAAAATTCCGTATGAGATATTAACATTTCCAGCCTTGTAATAATTAACAAAGGCAAGTATTCCAATTGGTGGGAGCATTAAAAATAAACTTGTTCCTTGTGCCATAAATTGTGTTAGGCCAAAAACGTAAACCAATGCAGGAACAACCAATATTCCTCCACCTATTCCTACAAATCCAGATAAAACTCCCGCTAATACTCCTACGGCTAATAGACCGATTATTGTTGCTAATGTCATTTTACTATTCATTATACGTGACGTAAACTTCTGTAACGCTAAAGTTATATTAATTTTGTGGGAAAATACGAGTATGAAGGTTCAGAAATTTACGTTTAACCCTTTGCAGGAAAATACATTTGTGGTGTATGACGAAGATAACAAAGGTGTAATCATTGATCCAGGAAATTATTTTAGAGAAGAAAATACCCTTTTAAAATCCTTTTTAGAAGAAGAGAAGATTGAGTTGAAAGCTATTTTAAATACACATGCGCATTTAGATCATATCGCTGGGGTTGCCTTTGTCAAGAATAATTTTAATGTTCCTTTTTATTTACATGAGAAAGATTTACCCACACTTGCCATGGCCGATAGGTCTGCTGAGATGTATGGTTTAGATGAATTTATTTCTGCTCCTCAGCCAGACGTGCTATTAAAAGAGAAACAAATCTTACACTTTGGTAAATTAAGCTTTGAAGTGCTATTTGCTCCAGGTCATGCTCCAGGTCATGTCGTTTTCTATAACAAAGAAAATCACCTCTTATTTAATGGAGATGTTTTGTTTCAAGGGAGTTTTGGTAGAACAGATTTACCAGGTGGAGACATGGCTACACTTAAGAAATCTATAACCGAAACACTGTTTACTCTGCCAGAAGAAACAATCGTGTGTTGTGGTCATGGGCCTGAAACAAATATTGGTTTAGAAAAAAAGAATAATCCTATTTTTAATTACTAAGGTTAACAAATAGAATCGTTAATTTTACGCCAAATGGAAGAGAATCAAGACATGTCTTTCTTGGATCATCTCGAAGAATTGAGATGGCGCATTGTGAAATCAGTAATTGCAATACTTGTGGTTGCTACAGCACTGTTTTTCTTTTTAGAATGGATCATGGACAATATTTTTATTGCTATGATGGATAAAGATTTTATCTCTTTTGAAGTAATGTGTTCTTATTTTGGGATGTGTATTGAAGAGATCAAAGTAGAATTGAAAAGTTTTAAGATGGCTACTCAATTTACGTATTCTCTTATTATGTCAATTCTAGGCGGATTTATAATTGCTTTTCCCTTTGTCTTTTACCAATTGTGGGCTTTTGTTAAACCCGGGCTGCGTCAAAGAGAAATGCGTATGATGCGCGGTATTGTTTTTTACGTTTCTGTGCTGTTTTTTATAGGCGTTTTATTTGGTTACTTTGTAGTTGCGCCTTTGTGTGTTCAATTTTTTGGTGCTTACCAAATCTCTGAAAAAATAGAGAACAATATTGGAATAGATAACTACATCGGCTTAATTACGAGTTCTGTTTTTTACACTGGACTCCTTTTTTTACTTCCCATTTTAATTTATGTTCTTTCCAAGATTGGAATTATGACACCCGGTTTTTTAAGGAAATACAGAAAACACGCAATTGTAGGTGTTTTAGTTTTAAGCGCAATTATTACACCTCCAGATTTTATTTCACAAATTATTGTTTCCATACCTATTATTATTTTATATGAGATAGGAATTTTACTCGCTGCCCGCGTTGAAAAACAAAGAATTAAGGCTGAATTGAAATAAGCTACTACCAAATTCGTTAAGTATTTTTTAAGCGTATTAAAAATGAGTTATATTTTCTCCCTTTCGTAAGTGGATTACGTATACTCTTCGTACATTTATCCGGTAAATGCTAAAACTTTACTTCATACTTCTATTGCTGCTCTGTTCAGTTCTTTCACAAGCCCAAACGGTTGAGGTAGAAGGACAAGTTGTAGATGCTCAAACGGCAGAACCTTTACCCTTTGTGAAAGTTTTTTTTAAGGGTACAAAAACGGGAACTGAGACCGATTTTGAGGGTGCATTTTCAATTAAAAGTTACTACGTTTCAGATTCTTTAGTTTTTCGAGTATCCGATTATAAGGATACTACAGTTTTTGTGGATGTCAATCAGACCAAAAAGAAACAGGTTTTCCAAATCAAAATGGTTTTACAAGCATCTATACAGGCTATGGATATGGTAGTAATAGAAGCTCCAGATGAGACTCCTTCTCAAAGACTTCACAAACGAATTGTAAAAAATAAACCAATTAATAACAAAGAAAAATTAGCAGCCTATCAGTTCGAAGTATGTAATAAATTACAGTTAGACTTAAATAATATTGGCGACAAGTTTGAGGAAAGAAAAGTAATTCAAAAACTCAGTGCTTTGGATGATTACATTGATAATGACAGCACTGGTAAGGTGCTCCCTTTAATTTTATCTGAGTCTATTTCTGATTTTTATTACAGAACTAATCCTAAAAAGAGAAAAGAGGTTGTTAAAGCAAGTAGAGTTGCAGGTGTAGATAATCTAGAATTAAGTCAATTTACAGGGGATATGTACCAGGATATAAATGTGTATGACAATAACATTTCAATGTTTGGAAGGTCGTTTGTGAGTCCAATTAGCTCTGCAGCCTTTAGTTTTTACAAGTTTTATTTAGAAGACAGTAGTTTTATAGACAGTCAATGGTGTTACAAGTTACGTTTTGCACCTAAGCGAAAAGGAGACCTTGTATTCGTAGGAGAGATGTGGATACACGATACTACTTATGCAGTTAAAAGATGGTCGGCCACAGTACCAGAAAACGCGAATATCAATTTTATAAATGCGTTTCTATTAGAACAGCAGTTTGATTTAGTTGAAAAAGAAGTGTGGATGCTAACTAAAGATAGGCTAGTTGCAGATTTAAACGTAGTTAGGGGTAGTAAAACATTTGGTTTTTATGCTAGGAAATTAGCAACTCGTAAAAATTTTGTAATTAATGCGCCTCATCCAGAAGCATTTTATCAAACAAGTGAAAATGTAGAGGTTCTTGAGGATGCCGAAATACGCTCGGATGAGTATTGGGAAGAGAACCGACATGAAGAACTAAGTGGTACCGAAGAAGGTATTGATCAAATGATTGATTCCTTAAATAATATAAGTTTTTTCAAATTTGCAAAAAATGCAGTTTATATGCTATCTACTGGTTTTTATCCATTTGGGAAAATTGAGATTGGGAATTATCAAAACTTAATCGGATTCAATAGAATAGAAGGTTTTAGAAATCAAATTCAATTAAGAACTTCAAATGCTTTTAGTAAGCGAGTAGAACTTTCGGTAAAGTTAGCGTACGGACATCTAGATAAAACATTTAAATACGGAGGAAAGATTAGGTATAACATTACACCAAAAAAAAGAGGAATGCTCTCTCTATATTATCAAAGTGATATAGAACAGTTAGGGCAAGTAGCAGCCGCAACTGAAATTGGATCTTCTCCAGGAACCTTGCTTAGAACAGGTCCGTTAGATAAACTTACTTTTGTAGAAAAGCTGGGTTTAAATTTAGAGAAAGATATTGGAAAAGATTTAATTGTTACAACCGGTTTTGAATGGAAGGAGTTTACACCATTGGGACTTTCAGTTTATCAAAAAGAAAATGAGTTCGGCAATGTTGTTAACATCAACCACATACAAACCACAGAGTTACTGCTTAAATTAAGGTATGGTAAAAATGAAGAGTTCTTGAGTGGTTCTTTTGATAGAAGTTCACTCGGTTCTAAATGGCCAATCTTTTCAGTGCAAGGTATTTTCGGACTTAAAGGAGTATTGGGTTCTGATTATAGCTATCAGAAATTTGAAGCTCAAGTTACCCACAATCCTAAAATTGGAATATTCGGTAGGTTGGTTTATAATTTTTATGGAGGATATATTTTCGGTTCAGCAGCTTATCCCTTCCTAAAAGTACATGAAGGTAGCCAAACCTTTTTACTTCAGTCTGCTGCTTACAATAATATGCGCTTTTTTGAATTTGTGTCGGATCAATATGTTGGAGCGCACTTAGAACACCATTGGAATGGTTTACTTTTAGATAGAGTTCCTTTGGTTAGAAACCTTAAGTGGAGATTAGTAACCAATTACAAAATGGTTTATGGTACAATTTCAGACAGACATACGAAAGAAATGATAATTCCACAAAACATAAAAAGCTTTGGTAATATCCCATACATGGAAACGGGTGTAGGGGTTGAAAATATATTCAAGATTTTACGGTTAGATGCAATTTGGAGACTTACGCATTTAGAACCAAACCAATCTCCCTTTACAATAAGAGGAAAATTGGTTGTAACTTTTTAACTTTGCTTAACATGAAACTTTATACCACAGAAATAAAAAAGAGCTACAAGGGTAGGCAAGTTGTAAAAGGAGTTACTATAGAAGTAAATCAAGGCGAAATTGTAGGGTTGTTAGGCCCAAATGGTGCAGGTAAAACAACATCTTTTTATATGATTGTTGGTTTGGTTAAACCAGATTCTGGAAAAGTTTTTTTAGACAACAAAGAGATTACTAACTTGCCTATGTACAAACGTTCTCAACTTGGCTTAGGCTATTTACCTCAAGAAGTATCTGTTTTTAGAAAACTGAGTGTAGAAGATAATATTATGGCCATTTTAGAAATGACAAAGCTCACAAAGTCTGAACGAAAAGTAAAGCTTGAGCGCCTAATTGAAGAGTTTAGTTTAGGGCATGTCAGAAAAAATTTAGGCGCTAGATTATCTGGTGGAGAAAAGCGTAGAACAGAAATAGCAAGAGCTTTGGCTACAGATCCTAAGTTTGTTTTGTTAGACGAACCTTTTGCTGGTGTAGACCCCATTGCCGTTGAAGATATTCAATTTATTGTTTCAGAATTAAAAAAACGAAACATTGGAATACTTATTACGGATCATAACGTACAAGAAACACTTTCAATAACAGATAGAGCTTACCTTTTATTTGAAGGAAATATTTTGAAATCGGGGACAGCTGAGGAGTTAGCTGCAGATGAGCAGGTTAGAAAAGTGTATTTAGGACAAAATTTTGAATTAAGAAAGAAAAATTAATTTTACAATCTAGAAATCTACTATATTTATACTATGAAAAATTTGTTTCACTTTTCTATCTTTTTACTGCTTGTTTTTGGCTTTTTGGCTTGCGATAAATGCGAAATTCCAGAAACTACGCAATCGGGTAACATTATACATAACGTTGTGGTTAGAGAGAATTCAACTGCATTAACTAATTTTGACACCGTTTTAGTTAATGATGATGCAACGAATATCGTTTATGACTCTATAGATGTTTCTTTTGACGGTGGCTTGAACTTTGTGCCAGTTGATTTTAGTAGTTATTCTCTAATGGCTATGAAAACGAGAACAAATTGTAGCGCAACCTTTGATAGAACTGTTGTTATTGATGATGATAACCAAACTGCAAATTATTCTATTCGAATTAATGAGTGTCCGACCTGCGTAAATACAATTGTTACAGATAACTGGGTTTTGGTTGAAAAAATACCAGATACCTATACCGTTACGTTTGATATTCTTCCTTAGAATATTCTGCAACTAAAAATTGCAGTGTCGTCTACATAATCATTTTTACCCCTAAACTCGTCTAATTTAGAAAAGATAAGGTTGTTCATGTCTTCCATATTTAAAGGATAGAATGTCTTAATGATTTTTTCTAACCGGTCAGTTTCAAAATATTCTCCATCTTCATTTTCTAATTCTACAACTCCGTCTGTGTATAGAATAATAGTAGTATTGGGTTTTATTTCTATCGTTTCTGATTCCAGAAATGGAATCTCGTCTAACATACCTAACCCAATACAGCCCTTTTTTAAATTTTTCACTTTTCTGCCATTAGTAAGTATAGGATGATTGTGACCAGCGTTAATATATTTTAATTTTCTTGTAGTTGAGTTATAGGTTGCAACAAAGAAAGTAATGAATTTTTCGCCTTTTGCACTAGTCATCACCTTCGTATTTAACTCTTCTACTAAAAATTCTAGTTCAAACGATTGATAGTTAAGCAGCGTTCTTAAGGTTGCTTGAAAATTTGCCATTAGCATAGCAGCGCTAATTCCTTTGCCAGAAACATCTGCAATACAAATCATAAATTCATCGTCAGAAAGCGGAATAAAATCATAGTAATCCCCGCCAACTTCGTGCCTTGATTTATATGTTGCTGCTAAGTCTAGACGTTTATCCGATGGTAAATCAGACGGGAAGAGTAGTTTTTGCATTTCAGAAGCTACCTCCAACTCTTTTTTGATTCTTTCCTGTTGCAGAGCTTCCTTGGCCATTCTTTTATTTTCAATGGCAACAACAATAATATTTGTTAAGGTTTGAATAAAAGATAGATTCTCAAAGGTGCTAGATGGTTTGAGTGTTTTAACTTCTATACCTGAAATTAATAGAAATGCGAGCGCTTTATTTTTATGGAAAATAGGCACAACAACTTCGAATTGATTGAGTACAGGAAGATGTGAAGATTCTATAACAGTAATATCCTTGAACCGCATTAAATCTCGATCAACGTCTAGGTCTTTTATTTTCCCTTTAAAGCCCACCTTTAATATACTATCCCAGGTATCTTGCTTATTAAAAAGTACAAATTTTTCAAAACCAAGTTGTTCTTTCAGAATAAATTCATAAATGCGAAGCAGGTTTTCTACCGAAGGGTTTGTATTGATGCTGTTTGTTATCTCCAAAAGAGAGTTGAGCTTAAAATCTTTAAGCTTAATTTCTTTCTCTAAGGCTACAACAAACTTATCTTTCATCGTTTAAAGATTTTCAATAATTTCGGGTAGTTTTTTTAGTGCTGCTAGTTCTCTGTAAGCGCTTCGAACTTCTTTACAGGGAGAACCGAAATATGATTTTCCTGGAGCTAAACTTTTGGCAATTCCGGATTGTGCCATTACCGTACAACCTTCTCCCAGTACAACATCACTTGCACAACCAACTTGTCCCCAAAGGGTTACTTTATCTTCAATTGTTACACAGCCGGCAATTCCAACATTGGCTGCAAACAAGCAGTGATCTCCAATAAGGGTATCATGCCCAATGTGTACTTGGTTATCTAGTTTAGTTCCGACCCCAATTGTTGTTACAGCCGAAACACCCGCATCAATTGTACACATAGCACCGATTTCAGCTTTTTTCTTAATTAATACACCACCGCAGCTGTGCATTCTATCAAAACCATCTTCTTTCTTTTTATAATAAAATGCGTAATGACCAATTACGGAGTTAGGACCAATTATTACATCGTCTTCAATCGTAGTATTATCCATAATTACACACCCGGCATGCAGTGTAACATTTGCTCCAATCTTTACATTATTTCCAATAAATACAGTTGGAAAAATGATAGCCGAAGCATTAATTTCTGTATGTTTTCCAATGTTTGCTGTTGGAGGAATAAAAGGAGAAAAGTGTTTTGTGAGAGCATTATAATCGTCAAAGGGTTTTTCGGTTATAATTAATGTTTTTCCTTCTGGAATTTCAACATCAGCCGTGTCAATCAAAATAATAGTTGCAGCACTATTTAGTGCTTTCTTGTAGTATTTCGGGTGATCTACAAAAACTATATCGCCAGATTCTACCCTATGAATTTCATTGATTCCTGAAACAATTTGGTGTTTGTTGCCAATAATTTTACCGTCAATTAAGGCTGCAATTTCTTCTACTGTGTGTTCTCTTTTGAGTTTCATGTTTTGTGCCTATTTAGCTATTTAAATGTAATTACATTGGGAGTAGATTTTTAAGGTTTATTTTATTTTTATGCACCTTAAATTGTTATTAGTCTAAAGTTAAAAGGAATTGGGCATTTTTTGCGCAAAAAAAACGCTTAATAAAAAGCGTTTTTGTTTTTTTAAAAAGTGTATCAATAGAGTTGATAATTCATATTTACCTTTGCCTTTAGCTGGTTTAATAGGCTGTAAAGTCCAAAAAATGTACGCATTACGTAAATTGCGTGTCTACTTCCTCTGGCGTTGTTCATTTTACGAAACTCCTTATCTTTTGAGAAACCTTCTCCCATAGTATAAATCTTGGTAAAATAGCTGTCGTCGCCAAAGTCAAATACCGCGTTATGAAAAGGCTTAGCAAGAATTCCGATTATCTCCTGAAACATCGCCTTCAACTTTTCTTTTTGCTTTTCCGTGTCATCTGGTCTAAAAAAGTCCATGTTCACATAAACCTCATTTAGTAAATTTGGTTGTTCTAAAATATCCGGACGCAAGAGCTGGAAGTAATTGTTGAAAAAGTCTTCTGGTATTTCTTTTACGCATCCGAAATCAAGTACGCAAAGGTTGTTAGAATGGTCTACAATAAAATTTCCCGGATGTGGATCCGCATGCACCATTCTTAGCTCTTTCATTTGATATAGGAAGAAATCCCACATAGCTTGTCCAACTTGGTTTCTGATTTCTTGTGACGGATTAGTTTTTATGAAATCAGGAAACATTTTACCATCCATCCAGTCCATCGTTAATACCCTATTTGCAGAATATTCTTTGTAATACTTTGGAAATTTAAGGTTAGATATAAATGAACATTTTTCAGAAATAAAAGTTGACCGAGTAAGTTCTAGTGCATAGTCTGTTTCTTCTATCATTTTAGATTCTACTTCAGACATATACATTTCCATATCTGCACTTTTCATGTTTAGCAATTTTCCGGCCAGCGGTTTTACTAACTTTAAGTCTGAACTGATGGCGTCTGCAACACCTGGGTATTGAATTTTGACAGCGTAAATGTGCTCCTTAATTTTGGCTTTGTGCACTTGTCCAATTGATGCTGCGTTTACGGCATCTTTAGAAAAATCATCAAAAATATCATGTGGTTTTTTCCCAAGTTGTTGAACAAAGGTTTTAGATATAAGCGGAAAACTTAGCGCTGGAGCAGAGTATTGCGCCAAAGAGAATTTATCTTGATAAGCTTGAGGTAGCATCTGGTTATCCATGCTCATCATTTGCGCTACTTTTAAAGCACTACCTTTTAATTCTGATAATGAATTGTAAATATCCTCAGCGTTGTCTTTATGTAAACTATCTTTAGAGGTAGACGGGTTAACTACCTTTTTTGCGTAGTACTTTACATAATTTCCTCCAACTTTAGCACTTGCACCCATTATTTTGGCTGCACGTTTTACTTTAGAAGTGGGTATTTTGTTTTGCTTTTCTTCTTTGCTCATTACATTACTTTGGTCTTGAGTGCGAATTTTCCGAAATCTATAAGAGAGTCTAGTGGACTCTGACCTAGCATATCATAAGCTAGGTTCACAGACTTTTCAATTGCAGCATCAGTTGTAGAAAATTCAGCAGACTCATCTTTTAACCAAACTCTAAAAACATAGGTGAAAACCAGTTTAAATCCTTTTGCGTAGTGTTCGCCAATATAAGGTCTATCTTTAATTTCCTCTGTATTTTTACCTTCTGCTAAAATAGCTTCGGCTCTTGCTTGAAATTGATTGAAAAATAACTGCCAGTCTGATTTAGCACTTCCTAATTCCTTAACGTCTATCTTATTATAACGCTCAATTAAATAACTCCGGTTTGCTTTTAAGTTTTCAAACAGCGTAAAGAACAAGGCTAAAAGTTTTTCTCTAGAACTGAAGGTTTCATAGTCTTTATCTGCATCTAAATCTACCAATGTTTTATTGATATATTCTATTAAAATTTCTTTACGCAGTTGTGCAATACTGTTGGCTACGGTGTAAAAATCAGCTTCCTCTTTTTTAATCGATTTTGTTAGTTCATAAACCGAATGTGGTTCTCTGCCGTTAGACAAAACGAAGTCGATATACGCAGCGATTAGCTTTTCTTTTTTCATGTAATTTGTCTTTGTTTATTTAGAACAAACGAGTAGGCGAAAGGTTTAGTGTTAACCCTCTAATTTGATAGGGTTTTTTAACATATTTATTTCTGTTTATTTTGGTTCAATTGTCTGTTGAGTTTCTAGTTGTGTTTTTCTAAAAATCTACATTGTTTTCAAGTAAAACAAATCTTAATTTTACACCATGGATATTTCTAAAACTAGAAGATACGTTTTAAGTATTTTGAGCGGAACTTTACTTGGCTTATCTTTTCCTTTTACAGGTGGTTTAATACCCCTTATTTTTATTGCTTTAGTTCCTCTTTTATTTTTGGAGCATTACATTTTTGTAAAAAAATATAGACCAATAAAAGTATTTATTCATTCCTTTATTACCTTTTCTGTCTACAATATTATCTCTACCTGGTGGATCTGGAATGCAAGTGTTGGAGGTGCGCTTATGGCTTTTTTCCTAAATGCATTATTAATGGCTGTCTTCTTTCAATTTTTTGTTTGGACAAAAAGGTATATTGGACAAAAGGAAGGTTATGTAGGTTTAGTTATTTATTGGATTGCTTTTGAATTTTTCCACTATCATTGGGAATTAAGTTATCCTTGGTTAAATTTTGGTAATGTATTTAGCACGCTTCCAGAAATAGTTCAGTGGTACAGTTATTTAGGAGTACTGGGTGGTACATTATGGATACTTTTTATAAACATGATTGCATTTAAAATACTGGCAAACGTCTATTTTAAGAAAGAAACTTGGAGAATTCAAACTCCTATCGTCTGGATTTTTTCTATCTTTATTTTAGTGCCTTCTTTGCTATCCGTTTGGTCATACAGCTCTTTCGAAGATGAAAATAACCCGCTAGAAGTCGTGGTTGTGCAACCTAATTTTGAAGCATATACCGAGAAGTTCACGGTTCCTGTATCAAAACAGATAAATAAAATTGTAGCGTTGGCAGATGAAAAACTTACGGCGAAAACAGCTTTTGTTTTAGCGCCAGAAACAGCCATTAGAAATTACAATTTCTCATCAATAGATGAAGATGAATTTTTCTATACAGGAATCTATGACAACTTAATAGCTGCAACGCAAAATTGGGGAAACGCAGCTCTTTATATTGGAGCTTCAACCCACCGATTTTTTGATAAGCCTTACAGCAGTGCAAGCAAGTTAAGTAGGAATGGAAAATGGTATGAATCCTATAATTCATCTTTAGTTATTTCAGAGAATAATAATTCTGGGTTTGTGCATAAGTCAGCCCTTGTTTTGGGTGTGGAAAAAGTTCCTTTTGCTCGTTGGTTTCCATTTCTGGAAGATTTAGCACTCTCTAACGGAGGTACAGATGGTACTTTAGGCGTAGAAAAAAATGGTCCAAAAGTGATTACTTCTAAAGGTATAACCTTTGCTCCTGTAGTTTGTTATGAGTCTCTTTACGGTGACTTTATTGCCAGACAATGCAGGCAAGGTGCCGAAGCAATTTTTATTGTTACCAACGATGGTTGGTGGAAAGATACACCAGGGTACAAACAGCATTTGGCTTTTGCTCAATTACGAGCTGTAGAGAATAGAAGGTGGGTTGCACGCTCTGCAAATACTGGTTCTAGTGCGTTTATTAGTCCGAGAGGTGAAATTGTTCAAAAAACAGATTATAATGTTGAGGCTGCTTTAAAACAAACCATTCAATTAAATTCAAATCTTACATTTTATGCTACTTATGGCGATTGGATAGGTAGATCTTTCGGTTTTGTAACTATGCTAATGCTTGTTTTTACTTTTGTAAAGTATTTTAGAAGAGAAAAGAAATTTTAAGATTCAGATGGTTTTAAGAGCAGCTTAGAATATATACGCGCATACTTTTTTACACCTTCTTCAAGGGAGAAATAGTGTTTTGCTTGCTCGCGTATATGCTCAGCGTCAAAGTTTTTATGTTTAAAATCGAGTTGAGAAAATGATGTTTCTGAAAGCTTGTTTATTGTGATTCCTGATTTACTTTCTTGTACTATTAAATCTGTATCTCCTACACCTTCATTACAAATTATGGGTATTCCCATAGCCATTAATTCTCCTTGCTTAACTGGAGAAGAAGCTTTTTTTGAGTAGGTTGGACGAATAAAGAAAACCGAAAAGTCAAACAGAGATATATAGATAGGTACATCTTTATGCATTGCTATAATCACACTTATTTCTTCTAGCGGAACAGCTTGTTTTTTAGCTTCTTTTATTATTGTTTTAGGATCCTCTCCAGAAATAAAAAGAAAACGTGTTTCATGGAATTGTGCTCTAAAATGGGTGTAAAATGTCATCATTTCTTCGAGCATATACCAAGTTCCAATAGATCCTATATACCCTAAAACCTTTGTTTGTGTATTTATCTTTAATGCACTTCTATTATTTTTCTTCTGCTCAGCCGAGATAGTCTTAGGATTGAAAAGTTCTAAATTGGCGCAGCAGGGGATTACCTCTATTGGGGCTGGATTGAAATCTTTCGTTTTCCAACTCAAAATTTCTTTTTTTCCATTGTGTGTTAATGAAATGGTCGTGTCGGATTGGCTAAGAAAAGCACGTTCTTTTTTTTTGAAGTACGTATAAATTAGTTTGAAAAGTGGATTTTTTTTATTCCATATTTTGCCTTCAATGCGCTCATCTGCCCAAAAACCGCGCATATCGAATAATAGTTTTGTTTTTCTTTTATTTTTTAATTTTAAACCAACAAGCGCAGCAATGTAACTTCTGCAATGCACCAACTTAATGTTGTGTTTCTGTTGCAATAAAAAGGCGCTTTGTTGCATTTTTCTTATATCTCTTAACGTAGCAATAACCGGTGGTTTTTTTGTGTAGGGAAGAGGTTTCCAGTCAATTTTGTACTCATCGCATATTGTTTGAATATAGCTGCCGTGTTTTTCGAATAGTGTACTTTTTTCAAAGCTTATTAAGTGAAATTGAAAGCCTACTTTACTTAATTCTACCAAATAAGACAGAACTTGAGATTGACCTAAAGGATCGGTCATTCCATCATAAGACAAGTAGAGTACAGGTCGAATATTCATTGTTTCAAAAGTAATGAAATAAGTTTATTCGGGTAGGTTGGTGGTCAAGAGTTAAATTTAAAAGTATTAAAGAACCATCATGCCGGTGAAATTGCGCGTAACATTTGCAAAGCGTTCTAAACTAAACTGCCAACAGGCCGTAAGCGCAAAAGAGTCAAAGTAATCTCTATTGTTTTTATCTGCGTTAAAAAAACCATTGTAGGCTATACCAAATGCCCAATCTTTATTTCTCCATTTAATTTCTTTTGTAAAATACAAACCTCCACCATCAATAAATTCTGTACTGTAAATTCCATACCCAAAAGGAAGGTTGAACTCTAAACCGTGCTCTTCGCCTGTTCTTAGAATAAAACTCGGACCAACTCCAGGCAGTGCTAACTGAAAAGTTGCGTTTGGACCAAATCCTATGGACAGCGCTGCAACGTTAAAATTAATACCTAATGCATAAACATATCGATCTAAAAAGTAGACGTTTCCACCAAGTTTCCATCTTGGGCCAACACTAAATCCGATTTGAGTGCTATAGGTTTCTAGGCCTACTTCAGTATATACCCTGTTTTTAATTAAAGGACCATCTCCTCCAAAGGGATTCTGAGCAGAGGTTAAGTTACAAATAACAATAAATAGTAGTACAAGCAACTTTTTCATATTCATAGTTTTATTTCTCAATAACAATAATTAAACCAAGGTTATAGCATGTGCTTTTCATACCACATTTGAAACATTAGCAGGTACCAAATTTTAGTATCTAGCTCTTTTTTACCTGAGTAAAAGTTTGTTTTTAATTGTTCTACAAAGTTCCAGTTAAAAATGCCTTGTTGCTCTATTTTTTCTTTACTTATATAAGTGTCAACCAGCCCTTTTAAACTTGTAAGCATCCAATTCCCTATAGGAATAGCAAAGCCCATTTTTGGTCTATCCATTAATTCTTGCGGAATGTAAGAGTGAACAATATCTTTAATTATCCGTTTTTTTTCTCCTTTATGGTATTTGTAATTATCTGGAAGCTGAGCAGTAAACTCTAAAATTCTATGGTCTAGAAAAGGTTCTCTGCCTTCTAAACTTGCAAACATAGTTGACCTATCTACTTTCTGTAAAATATCGTCAGGTAAATATGTTTCATAGTCGATAGCCATCATATAACTCAAGGCACTGGCACCTGTTTTTAATTGTTTTGAAGCGTACGCTGTTTGTAGTGAAACAATTGAGTGCGCAAAAAGTTGTTGTAGCTGTTTTTTGGTGAATTGTTCACTAACGCTGAGCATTATATTTTCATTTGAAGGATTTCTTAACAGTCCTTTTAACTTCTCGTATCGATTATGAAAATTATATTTGTTTTTGGCAATAGGTATGGAATTAGAGGGTACAAAATCCATTAGTTTTGCTACTGTTTTACGAATAACACTCGGTACAGCTTGCAGCTTTGGTTGGTATTTGGAAATAAAGTCGTATCGGTTGTATCCAGCAAAAATTTCATCTCCGCCGTCTGCACTAAGTGCTACTGTAACTTCTTTTTTAGCCATTAAACTAACGAGCATTGTAGGTAATGCACTACTGTCTGCAAAAGGCTCGTCAAAGTAATGGGGTAGTTGGGCTATTAACTGAGTTGCTTCTTTTTCTGTGCAGGTATATTCAGAGTGCTCGGTGTTTAAGTGTTTAGCAATTTCTTTGGCATAAGGAGCTTCATTTAGTCCTATATCAGGAACGCCTATGGTAAATGTTTTGAGCTTTTCTTTTTTATCTTTTTGTAAAATTGCAGCAACGCAAGCACTATCATAGCCTCCGCTTAAAAATATGCCAACAGGAACATCTGCAACCATTCTTAGTTCAAATGCATTTTTTAAGAGTGCATGTGTTTGTTCTTTTGCATCTTCATAGCTTATGCTTAACTTGGGTTTGTTGTAATAGTCATAAACGTTCCAGTAACATGTTTGTTGCAGTTCTTGTAGTTTGTCTGCTAAAGAAAACTTTAAAAAGTGTCCGGCTTTTAGCTTAAATGTGTTTTGGAAAATGCAATGCGGTTGTGGTATATGTCCGAACTGCATAAATGCAGCAACTGCATCTTTGTTTATCGCTTTATCAAATTTAGGGTGCTTTGTTAAGGCTTTCAGTTCAGAACCAAAGAAGAACACATTATTTTGAAAAGAATAGAATAAGGGTTTTATTCCGGTTCTGTCTCGGGCAATAAAAAATGTATCGTTATCTTGATTAAAAATACAAAAAGCAAACATTCCAATGAATTTCGATAGCGCTTTTTCATCCCATTCTTGGTAAGCATGGAGTATAACCTCGGTGTCAGAATCAGATAAGAAAGTATGTCCAAGGGTTTCGAGTTCTAATTTTATAGACTTAAAGTTATAAATTTCTCCGTTGAACGTTATCCAATATGAGCCGAACTGCATAGGCTGTTTGCCTTTTTCAGATAATTCTAGAATGGCTAGTCGTCTATGACCCAAACCAATTTGAGTAGTATCTTTTTTAAAAAAATGGGTACCAACTCCATCCGGACCTCTGTGCGAAAGTGTATTCGTAACTTCAAGTAGTAGACTCTCTGAACTTTGAGAGGAAAAATCAATAAAACCAACTATTCCACACATGTTTCAAATATACTTGAAAAACCAAAAGAGTGAATAGTTTTAAGCGTTGTATTTTTCTAATATTTGTGCAGACATTTCTTTAACATTTGAATATTCCAACCAATGTGCGTTTTCATAGCGTTTAAACCAAGTAATTTGTCTTTTAGCGTAACGCCTAGAATTTCGTTTTATAAGTTCTACAGCTTCTTCTTTGTCAAATTCATTTTTTAAAAACGAGAATATTTCTTTGTAACCGACTGTATTTAGACTTTGAAGATGAGAAAGGTGCTTTACAGATTCAACTTCTTTAACGAGTCCGTCTGCCATCATCTGATCAACTCTTGAATTAATTCTGTTGTATAAAATTTCTCTCGGATGATCGATTACAAATATGTTGTGATTAAAATTTCGTATTTTTTTCTTGCCTGTTCTTTGCTCAGAAAAAGTTTTTTTCGTGATGGTAATAACTTCTAATGCACGAATTATTCTGGGAACATTGCTTTTGTCTACTTGATCAAAGTAAATCGGATCTTTTCTTTTGAGTTGATTTAGTAAGAAACAAATTCCTTCGTTTTTATAATGCTCGTTTAATTTTGCGCGTATTGCTTCATCCTTAGGTAAATTATCTGTGCCAAAGAGCAATGCGTCTATAAACATTCCAGATCCTCCAACAAGAATAACAAAGTTGTGCTTTTCAAATAGCTTATCTAAAAGTTGTAGCGCTTCTTTTTCAAAACGAACACTGGAAACGGTATCTTCTAAATGATGAGAGTCAATAAAGTAGTGTGGAACACCGTCTTGCTCTTCTAGGCTAGGTTTGGCAGTTCCTATTTTAATTTCTTTATAAAACTGTCTACTGTCAGCAGATAAAATAGGAGCGTTGAGTGATTTTGCTATGGATATAGATAATCCAGTTTTTCCGCTAGCAGTTGGCCCGCCAATTACAATAAGTTCTTTTTTATTAACCATACGCTATAAAATGTTGAAAGGAATAAGACGGGCGTCCTATTCCTTTCAATCTAACCTAACCTACCTTTTACAACTAAACCTACAACAAATATAAAGAATATTTTTCTTTTTACAAGCGATAAAAAGAAAAATGATTACGTATAAATTGCTTTTATTCTGCGCGTTTTATTAGCTGGTTTTCTAAACTTGTGGTTACGTGCTATTGTTTATATTTGTAATCGAAAAATAGAATAGTATGTTATTAAAAGATAAAGTTGTTATTATCACAGGAGCTTCTAGAGGAATTGGAAAAGCAATCGCCCAAAAATGTGTGAGCGAAGGAGCTAAGGTTGCATTTACCTACCTTTCTTCTGAGGAAAAAGCGAAAGCACTAGAAACTGAATTGTCTGGAAATGGAGGAGAAGCCAAAGGTTTTAAATCAAATGCGAGCGATTTTGATGCTGCTCAAAAATTAGTAGATGAGGTAATGGAAGTTTTTGGTACGGTTGATGTCTTAATTAATAATGCCGGAATTACTAGAGATACGTTACTTATGAGAATGACTGAAGAACAGTGGGATGAGGTAATTAACACCAATTTGAAGTCTGCCTTTAACTTAACTAAAGCAGTTCAACGACCAATGTTAAAAGCTAGGAAAGGATCAATCATAAATATGTCTTCAGTTGTTGGTGTATCAGGTAATGCTGGTCAAGCTAACTACGCTGCTTCAAAAGCGGGTATGATAGGTTTTACAAAGTCTGTTGCGCAGGAGTTGGGTTCTAGAAACATTCGTTGCAATGCAATTGCACCTGGTTTTATTGAAACTGAGATGACCGCAGCATTAGATGAAAAAGTTGTACAGGATTGGAGAAACAGTATTCCTTTAAAAAGAGGGGGAAGTCCAGAAGATGTTGCAAATGCGACTGTTTTCTTAGCTTCAGATATGTCAGCCTACGTAACAGGTCAGACTTTACATGTGTGCGGAGGAATGTTAATGTAGTAAATAAGAATTATTTATATATAAGAGGCTCAACAAATGTTGAGCCTTTTTTTTGATCGCGAAATTGAGTAATCTCTACTTCTGCATCCTTAGGTTCTTGCCCTTCGTTCTTTTATCGTCTCTTTTTTCTTTTCTTTCTGCTTTTAAGGCATTAAGTTTTTCTAATTGTTCTTGCGTTAAGATAGCCTCCACTTCTTTTTGATTTTTATCTCGTGCAGCTTTCATCTTTTGCTTTACTTGATTCATTTCCGCTTTAAGTTTTTCTTGCTCTTTTGCTCCTTCCAGATTGATGGCTAGTATCTTTTCTTTCTGATTTTCGTTTAAGTCAAGCGTTTCGGCTAGTTTTTCGGTTTTCTTTTGTGCTTTTTCTGTTGGAGTTAATTTTTCTCTAGCTTCTTGTCCAAATGCAAAAACACCAATAATTAATGTTACTCCTAAAATTAAACTTTTCATATTTTCTTTTTTTAATGTTCGCTTATTAGACTAAGTACAATTGAAAAGGTTTAATTGCGAATGGTTTTCTTTATAAAAAAGAAACAATTAAGTTTGCTAGGCTGTGTTTCTAGGATGAAAACTAATAATTGCTTCACGCAGAAAACTTCTGTCTAAATGGGTGTAGATTTCTGTAGTGGTAATTGATTCATGACCTAACATTTCTTGAATTGCTCTTAAGTTTGCTCCGCCTTCAATCAAGTGAGTTGCAAAACTGTGTCTAAACGTATGTGGACTAATCACTTTTTGTAATCCAATTTTTTCAGATAATTGTTTCACAATGGTAAAAATCATTACCCGAGTTAGTTTTTTACCGCGTCTGTTTAAAAATACAAAGTCTTCGTGTCCCTTTTCAATTTTCATATGTTGTCTGTTTCCTTCTGTATATAATAAGATTTCTTTCTCAACAGTGGGTGAAACGGGAACCAGTCTTTCTTTGTTTCCTTTTCCAATAACTCGAATAAATCCTTCTTTGAAATAGATTTGAGAAAATTTGAGTTGAATAAGTTCGCTTACACGTAAACCACAACTGTATAGCGTTTCTAGCATAGCCTTGTTTCGATGACCTTCTGGTTTACTGAGGTCTATGGCATTTTGGAGAGCATCTATTTCTTCTAGCGTAAGATAAACCGGTAGTTTTTTACCTATTTTGGGCATTTCTAGTAGTTCTGACGGATCTGTATCTAGCTCATCCTCGAGAATTAGGAAAGAGAAGAATTGCTTTACGCCTGAAATAACTCTAGCTTGTGAGCGTGCAGATAGTCCTAAATCATATAAATCTGAAATAAAGTATTTTAAATCTTCATATTTCAAGGTTAACGGAGAACTGTGTTTATTTTCACAATATGTTTTTAACTTTAGAACATCGCGTTGATATGCAAAAATAGAATTGTCTGCAAGACCCTTTTCAATTTTCAAGTACGAAACAAAATTCTTAATATAGTGCTCCCAATTCATAGGCAATGAAAATACTAATAATCAATGGTCCTAATTTAAATCTTTTAGGAAAAAGAAATAAAGAAATTTATGGTTCTATCTCTTTTGAAGATTTTTTGGATGAACTCAAGTTTGAAGACATGGAAATTTTATACCAACAGAGCAATATTGAGGGAGAATTAATTTCAGAAATGCAAAATGCGTCTGTAGATGGTATTATCATAAATGCAGGTGGTTACACCCATACCTCGGTTGCTATTCGAGATTGTATAGAAGCTATTTCTATACCTGTTATAGAAGTACATATTTCAAATATTGCAGGAAGAGAATCTTTTAGACACAATAGTTTAATCGCTCCTGTGTGTATTGGCTCTATTTTTGGTTTTGGCCTGCGCAGCTATGAAATGGCAATTGATTATTTTAAAAAGTATGGAGCATAAAAAAAGGCCTTAATAAATTAAGACCTATTAGAGCGGGAGACGAGACTCGAACTCGCGACCCTCAGCTTGGAAGGCTGACGCTCTACCAACTGAGCTACTCCCGCAAGACACCTCAAAAGTATAATTTTTTTTAATCTTCAATACATTTATCTCAACTATTTTCAAGAAATATGACTAAAACAGATATTATTAAAATTTACAAGGCATTTAACCACTTTGGAAAAGAGGAAAATATGCATTTTGAGATTGTATCTCCTGGAGAAGTAATGTATTATTTTGAAATCCAAGAAAAACACCTGTCTACACCTATGGCAGCGCATGGAGGAGCAATTGCAGGTTTCATGGATGCTATTTTAGGAGTTACAGGATTAAGCTATACAGTTGAGTAAAATAATATTGTTTCTACTGTAGAGTTCAAAATTAATTATTTAAAACCGGCTTTTTTAGGAGATAAATTGGTTGGCCATGGTAAATTAGTGTCGACTGGTAAAAGAATTTTATACGTAGAAGCAAGTATAACAACACACAGAGAGAATAAAGAGATATTAATTGCAAAGGGCAGTGGTACGTTAAACGCATATCCTGCAGAAAAAGCGAAACTAGCTTAATTCTTTTTTTTAGGATTCAATAACTCCATATCTCCAGATTTCATTTGGTGATAAGCTCTGCTGAGGTAAGCCAAAAGAATACGCATACTATCAAATGCTTTTTCAGATTCAGCCGAAACTTCTTTTTTCTGTAACTTCAAAAGTAATTTCATGTAAAGGGCATGAAATGCAATCTCAACCTCATGTATTCCACCAAGATTACTCTTTTTTCTAAACTCTTCTATATACGCTTTGGCATCTTCAAATAAAGAAATATATTTCGCATCTTCAGAAACAGTAAGCAGTGTGTTATGCAAATAACTTAACTCGTAGTAAATTTCTTTGAGACGGTTGAGATGACCTTGCTTTTCTATTCCCTCAATTTTCATTTCTCTAATCAAATCCTTGTACCAATTAATGTATTGATTACGGATAGACTGGCTCGGTACTTGAGGAGTTATAAATTGCTCGGTAATTAATTCAATATCAAAATGATAAGCGCGAATCACATCTTCAATTTGATACATATAAAGAATATGTTCGGCAATATTGGTTTCTAATTTTTCTTGAGCAATTAGCATGTTACTTATCTTCTTCTTTTAATTCTGTACCCTCAATTATCTCTTTATCGCGTTTATTTAAAAATGCAATAAACTCTTCAGTCATGTCAAAAGCATTAGAAATGTAAGTTATTTGTCCGCCTTTTTGATACCCGTATAGCATATCTATATCGTTTGCTTCTGCAAACTCTTTACCGGCTTCGGATATTTTGATTGCTAAGGAGTTGGTGTACTCCATTGTTTCTTGTTGCAGTGCTCCACCTTCTTGTTGCTCTGTTAACGCGATTTCTTGCTGTTTTCTTTGAATAGTTTCTTGTATATCTTGCAGTTGAAAACCAGATACTTCGCCAGATTCAGCTTTTTGTTGTGCATTTGTTGCGTAACGCTCATAACTTGCATACATTTTTTCGAGCTTAGTCTTAAAAGCTAACTCTTTCACTTTAAGAGTAGAATCTATCTTTCGATAAAAATCAAATCCGGTTACAATAGAATCTTGTTCGTAATAAGCGATCTTTAATCCGTTTGGATTTACACTTTGAATTTGTTTGGTTGGTTTTTCAATAATAACCTCTTTATCTTCACAAGCAGCAAAAACTACTGCAAATAAGAAAATATATAAAATATGTTTCATAGTTATCTGTTTAAGTTAGTGCATCGTGTGCACTATTTTTATTTTTAAAAGATGTTTCCCAATCTTCACGCATTGTAATAAATCGTTTCAGGCAGCCAGATAAAAAATCATTGGTTATCATTCCTTTCACGTCATCTAAGCCCATCACATCTATTTCTCCAATCTTAAAAGATTGTTCAAATTGTCCTAGTTCTATTTTTACAATATATTTATTATTATAATTAAAGATTTGAATTTTAAATCTTGGGTGTTCTATTTCGTCTACTATTCTCACCCTGCAAAGGTGTAAAAAAATGATTTTACAATGAAATATAATTTTCGGTATTTAACAGAGTTGCTTTTTAATGACCTAATTTTAGATTTTTATTTCATCTAAAAAAAGAAATAACTGTTCGAATGGATTGGAAAATATTCTTGAGTAATTTAAAAGATAGTGCTGTAAGAGACCTTTTTTGGTCGGTGGCATCACCATCTCCAATTAATTGTAATTTAAATACTGATTTGTTTTTTCCAGAAGATCTACAACAGCAATTAGTGTTAGACCATCTAGATTATTTTGAAGCCTTAGACGTAAATCCTGCTCCTTTGCATTTGTTTCTCGAACTTCATTTAAACAATAAAAGACTCGGTTATATTTTTGAAGCCTTATTGTTTTATTTTTTCAGAACTTCACCGCACGTTTTAGTCCTGCTGGCAAACGAACAAGTTATAGTAGACAAACAAACGCTTGGAGAGGTAGATTTTATTATTGAGTATAAACAGAATATATACCATATAGAAACATCGGTAAAGTACTATTTAAATGCAACCCAGGAAGAGCAGTTTAACTATTGGATAGGTTCTAGCGGAAATGACGACTTGAAAGGTAAAGTAGATAAAGTACTGACCAAGCAAATACCCGTAGCGCACCATCCTCAGATTTCAGAAAAAGTAGGCCTGCCTTACACTTCTTTTTTATGGTTAAAGGGTAAGTTTTACTCAAATAAACATCTTCCAGACTGGAAAAATAAAGTTTCTGAGTTCGGTACTTTCATGACATACACTCAATTTTTAAAAACATACAGAGAAAAAACAACGCAGATGTACTATGTTTTAGATCGTCCAGCATGGATGTCAGATCTTGTTTTACCATCACAAAAATTAGTTTGTACTTGGCATGAATTAAAGCTACGAATAAAAGAACAAGAGAAAAATCAAAAAGCCTTACATCTCGGTATTTTTGAGAATGGTTCTTATCAAACCCTATTTTTGATAACCGATAAAGTAAATCAATTGCTTTCAGCAAAACAATAGGTTTTATTTGTGATACTCTAGTAAAACCTCAGCTGGGTTACGAATAATTTCTTTTACCGTAATTCCATGTTCACTAAGCAGCTGTCTTAAATCATCTTCGAAAAAATGTGCAACTGCTCCTGTTAAATAGATAGTTTCAAGTTGAGGTAATGGTTTAATCGTGTTCGTGTAAAAATCAGCAAAACTACTGTCTATCATCTTTCTTATTAAAGCTGTATTTTCATACTGCTTTACGATTTTTGCCAGTGCTGCAATTTTTTTGCGACCATTTGCACCATAAATTGTGGAAAGAATAAGGTCTGGGTTTTGAAAGAAAAATTCTATTTTCTGAGTTATTACGCTGGGTAATCGTTTGTCGAAATATAACCGAAGCAACCGTTTCCCAAGATCAAAACCACTACCTTCATCGCCTAAAATATAACCTAACCCCGATGTGGTAATAACAACATCATCTCCTGAATAATGTGCTCCTACTGCTCCTGTTCCTAAAATAGCAACATTGCCCATTTTGTTTCCTAAGCAAGCTCTGCAACTACCCAATAAATCTGAGTAAACAAAGTGTTTTTTGAATCCAATTTCTGCTAAAAACTGTTCCATAGCTATTTTTCCAGTAGCATCTTTACAACCTGCACCGTAAAAATGCAGCTCAAAGTCTTCTATTTTAATCGTATTAAGTAAACTTTTAAGTTGTTGAAACTTTGCATCGTTGAGTTCTTTTGGATGCAAACCATCGGTTTCAATTGTAATCGTATGTTCACCATCAATGTCGAACAACCATTTTGTTTTAGTTCCACCACTGTCTGCTACTGCTATTTTTTTATTCTCTTGCACATTCTAAAATTAACCATTATTTACGAATCAAATTAGGGTTAAAAAAGACAATTTTTAACGAATACCATTTTTATGGTATTGCAAGAATTTTACTTTGAACTTATTTTTGCAAGCGCACAAATATTATTTATATTAAATCTAAATAAAATGAAAAAGAAGTATATTCTCGGAGCCTTGGCCTTTTCTCTTTTTGCAGTTTCTTGCAAGAAAGATGGATGTACAGACCCGATAGCAATAAATTACAATGATGAAGCAGATAATGATGATGGTTTTTGCGAATACTCAGCCGGAGAAGCAGCTCCTACAGATTATGTCTTTACAGATGCCGATGGGAATAATACAGTAAGTTATACAGGACAAACAGAAAGGTTAGCGCAGCTGGCAGAAATGGTTGTTTTAATGAAAACAGGAACTTCGCAGCCGGTTGATGTTCAGAAATTAGACGATATGTTTGCTAATGTAGGCGACAATGGAAACGGGAATTTCTCTTTTTCTTCTACAAAGCAACTAGAAAATAAGTGTTTCGCTGCTGATGTTGACATTTTTAAAAATGCATTTGATTCTGTTGCCGTAGCTAGTTTGTCTAACGGTGTAACAGCACAAAACGGCGTAGCGGGAACATTAACAACCACAGATGGCGCAAGTACTTATTTATTCAATTCAAATGGAATTGAATATTTACAAATAGCAGAGAAAGGCTTAATGGGAGCTGTTTTTATGCATCAAGCGTTAAATGTATATTTCGGTGATGGAAAAATGGATGTAGATAATACAACTCCTGAAGATCCTGCAAATGGAAAGTACTACACAGAAATGGAGCATCATTTTGATGAAGCTTTTGGTTATTTTGGCGTAGATCCTACTTTTCCAGAAGTAATTCCGTCGAGTTTTTGGGGTAAATACTCTAATAGTCAGGGTATGAATGACTTGATTATGAATGATTTTATTAGAGGAAGATTTGCTATAACACAGAACAACCTTACTGAAAGAGATGCAGCCATAAACGCATTAAGACAAAATTGGGAAATTCTATCAGCTATGCAAGCCATTGATTATTTGAACGGTGCAGTTTCAAGTTTCGGATCAGACCAATCTAGGTTCTTGCACGTAGTTGCTGAAGCATATGCCTTTGTTTTAAACTTAAGATACGCTCCGGTAGAAACAAGGCAGTTGTCACAAGCACAGGTAAATGATATATTGGCGATGTTTGGCGATAATTTCTGGAATCTAACTTTGTCAGACATTAATGCTATCAAATCAGCTCTAGAAGCAACTTTTTAAAAACAAAAAACTTTAAAATTATGCGTGTTAAATTAATTGTATTCTCTTTTCTTACAGTAGGTTTATTATCGTCTAAATGTTCTAAGGACGAACCAGATGAGGAGCAAAGTTTTGATCAATTCGCTTTGTTAGAGAATTATGCAGATAATATTATCATACCAGGATACGAAACACTTTTTAATAACCTAGCTAGTTTAGAAGATGCTGTTGAAACATTTGACACTGATTATTCAGAAGAAAATTTAATTTTAGCCCAAGAAGAGTGGTTTAAGGCGTATGAATCTTTCCAAAAAGTTCAAATGTTTGATTTTGGACCTGCAATGAACCGCGGATTAAAGTCGGCGCTTGCAACTTATCCTACGGATACGATTAAAATTAATGAGAACGCCCAAGGTGGTTTTGTATCCTTAGGAACAGCGGATAATATAGATGCTATTGGCTTTCCTGCATTAGATTATTTACTTTTTGATTTATCTAACCAGAAGGCGCTCTTTAGACTTACAAATGGTGTAAACCGTAGAGCACATGTCTTAGCAATAATAGATAAAATGATGGGTGAAACTTTATCTGTTTTAAGTGATTGGAATAGCTACAGAGACGAGTTTACAACAAGCGGAGGGACTTCCTCTACTAGTTCTTTGTCTTATCTAGTTAACGAATTCAACAAAGACTTTGAGCTGACAAAAAATGCCAAAATTGGTATACCGGCAGGTGTGAAAAGTTTAGGAATTATACGACCAGAATTTATTGAGGCGCCATTTTCTAAGAAATCTTTAGAACTAGCACACGCAAGTATACTTGGATTAAGAGAAGCTTACGTTGGAGCAGATGGACAAGGTTTCGATAATTGGTTGAAAATATATGATAATGGAGTAGAGCTGAACACGAGAATTTTAAATGCATTTCAAGAAATTGAGCAAGCTTCAGAACTAATTAATACGCGTGAGTTTAAAGAGGTCTTGGATACCGATTTACAATTGGCTGTTGACCTTTATGAGAAATTGCAAGCCAATGTGGTAAACATCAAAACAGATATGCCCGCGTTATTCGGCATTTTTATTACGTACCAAGATAATGACGGCGATTAAAACAAACATAATCCATTCATTATTTAAGAAAGAGATTTCAATAGCTCCATTAATTATTTTTAGAATAATTTTTGGAGCTTTGATGCTTTTTGGTACTTCCCGTTTTTTATTTAAAGGCTGGGTGTATGAAAACTATATTTTACCCAAGCATCACTTTGGTTATTTGGGCTTCGAGTGGGTAGATAAACTTCCTGGAAACTGGATGTATTTACCTTTCATTTTGATGCTCATTACGTCTGTCTGTGTGATGTTAGGAGCATTTTATCGTATTTCTAGTCTATTACTTTTCTTAAGTTTTACGTATGTAGAATTAATTGATAAAACTTATTACCTTAATCACTATTACTTTGTAAGCCTTGTTTTATTCTTACTCATTTTTTTACCAGCGCATAAGCGCTTTGCATTAGATTTAAAAATCTTCAAAAGAAATCCCGTTCAAACTGTCAGCGCTATTAACATCAATATCATAAAGTTTCAATTAGGATGTGTATACTTTTTTGCTGGGATAGCTAAGTTAGAAATAGACTGGCTGTTTAACGCCCAACCTTTAGATATTTGGTTAGATGGTTTCCAGTCGCTCCCGGTTATCGGTGAAATTTTGGCTTCAGACTTTACCGCTTACGCTTTTGCTTGGTTTGGATGCTTTTATGATTTATTCATATTTTTCTTTCTGATCAATAAAAAAACAATAAAATATGCGTATTTCTTTGTAGTTGTATTTCATCTCGTAACATGGCTGCTTTTTCCAATTGGCGTTTTTCCTTGGGTTATGATTTTCTCTACGTTGATCTTTTTCTCTTCAGGTTTCCACGAGAAAATTTTAAGCACCCTATCCAAGTTTTTTAAAACTAAAAACATGACCTTCGCTAAACAGAGTAAAGGCTTCAGTTTTGGTTTTAAGTCTTATTTCTTTATGATTTACATCTTCATCCAGCTCCTAATTCCATTTAGATATCTACTCTATCCGGGAAACTTATTTTGGACAGAAGAAGGTTTTCGTTTTTCTTGGCGTGTAATGCTTATGCATAAAGAAGGTCTAGCTTCTTTTTATGTCGAAAATCCTGAAACAGGTAATAGTATTGCCATTGATAACCTAGATTTTTTAACGGAGAGTCAAGAAAAACAAATGGCCACACAACCCGATTTTTTAATACAATATGGAAAACTTTTACATGAGGTATATAACGACACAACCCTAGTTTTTGGAAACGAAAAAATAACACTTCACAACCCAATTATACGAGCAGACGTAAAAGTTTCGCTAAATGGAAGATTAAATCAGCAGTTTGTTACGAAAAAGCATAATTTTGCCAACCTCGAATACAACCTTTCACACAGAAATTGGATAGAGCCTTTTAAAAAATGAGATTAGTATTTACGGTCATATTACTTTTTATATATGCAGCTTTTGGGATTACTCAAACAGTTGAAGGTCGGGTTGTAGATAGTAAAACAAACGCCGTAATCCAATTATTAGTAAAAGTTGAAAACATAAATACCCAAGAGATTTCGGGTTTAGATACATTAGGGAAATTCTCTATCAAAGCAAAGAAACACCATATTTTACGGATTACCTGCTTAGATTATGATACGCTTCAATTAAAAGCAAATAGTGTAGAGGAGTTTAAAGTAATCAAATTAAAGCCCAGCTTTTTAAATTTTGATGGGATTGACATTCTTGCCAAACGTTACGAAGACTTTGGTATTTCACTTGCACCTATCGTTACCAAAACAAGAATTAATTACGGTAAAGGAGAACTGATTTTACTAAAAGGTACCTCAGGAGCACAATCTAAAGGAAACCCTAGAGAAATGTTTGCCAAAGTACCGGGTTTAAATATCTGGGAGAGTGATGGAGCTGGAATTCAAATTGGAATTGGAGGAAGAGGGCTAAGTCCAAATAGAACAGCAAATTTTAATACGCGCCAAAATGGATACGACATTAGTGCAGACGCACTAGGATATCCTGAAAGTTACTACACACCGCCAATAGAAGCATTAGAAGCCATTCAGATTACGCGTGGTAGTGCATCTTTACAATTTGGTACGCAGTTTGGCGGATTACTAAACTTTAAAATAAAGGAAGCTGATAGAGATCGTTTGTTTAGCTTAACGTCTAGACTTACGGGTGGCTCTTACGGTTATTTGGGTACGTTTAATAGAGTTGAAGGAGGTAAAGGTCGATTTTTTTATCAATTTTATCATCAGTATAAAAAGGGAGATGGATATAGACCAAACGGAGAATTTGATCAGCATCAAGCTTTTGCTCAAATCGGTTATAACCTTTCAGATAAAATGGTTTGGAAACTCGAGTATACGAAGATGACCTATAATGCGCAACAATCGGGAGGTTTAACAGATTTTCAATTCAACAAAGATCCTTTACAGAGTAATAGAGAAAGAAATTGGTTTCGCGTAGATTGGAACTTATTAGCAACACACTTTGATTATAGTATTAACGATAAAACGCACCTTAACATCAGAGCTTTTGGTATGTTGTCAGATAGGCAATCACTCGGTTTTTTGGGTAAAATAAACCAGAGTGATATAGGAGGAAAAAGACAGTTGATTAGTGGAGATTTTAGAAATGTTGGTGCCGAAATAAGGTATTTAAAAAAGTACGATTTACAAACGAAATCCAAAACAATAAATGGAGCGTTTCTATTTGGAGGTCGATATTATCAAGGTAATACGTTATCGCAACAAGGTTTAGCTAGCGAGGGCCGAGATGCAGATTTCAATTTTTTGAATAATGCAGAACCAGAAAATTCGAGCTTTAACTTTCCTTCACAAAATATTGCAATTTTTGCAGACCATGTACTTTTTATAAATGGCTTTGCAATTAATGCTGGGTTGCGTTATGATCATATTTCTAGCGCATCTGATGGATATTATTTTCGATATAATTTGCATCCTATTTTAGGTGATACACTAGATGTGTTTAAAATAAACGACAGTAGATCAACGCCCAGAAATGTCTTGCTTGGAGGTGTAGGAGTGAGTTATGGATTTAAAAACAACAATAGAATATATATAAACGCTAGTCAGAATTACCGTGCTATCAATTTTAACGATATTAGAATTAATAATCCAAATGTAATTATCGATTCCTTAATAAAAGATGAGTATGGTGCTACATTTGAAGTGGGTTACCGTGGTTTGGTAGAAAACTTCTTATTTTTTGATGTTGGTGCATTTTATATATTTTACGGAGATAAAATTGGTTTAGCTACGCAAGGAATAAAGAAAATAAGAACAAATATTGGAGATGCAGTAAACTATGGGGTTGAAGCTGTGGTTGAATTAGACTTTTTGAAGTTAAGGAACCGAGAGTCAAAGTATGGTTTAAGTCTGTTCGGTAACTTTGCCTTTATTCAAGCAAATTACATTCGATCTAAAGAACCTAGTATAGAGGGCAGACAAGTAGAATACGTTGCACCAATAATTGCAAGAGGAGGATTGAAGTTTAAATCTGATAAGTTTAATGTGCAAATTCAAGGGAGTTATACAGACGAGCAGTTTTCGGATGCAACAAATGCAATACAGCCTTCTGGAGATGCAGTTATTGGATTGATACCGTCATATTTTGTAGCTGATATTTCGGCTGCGTATACAATAAATTCAGTTTTTAGAGTAGAGTCAGGCGTTAATAATGCACTTAATAATCAATATTTTACAAGGCGTGCCACAGCTTATCCTGGACCAGGAATTATTCCTGCAGATGGTATTAGTTTTTATTTTACCTTGCAGGTCAATTTAAAATCCAAAAAATAAAATCGAACAGGTACAACACTACAGGTTAGTTTCTAAAATTGATAAGAAGTATAAAAAGAAATTTGGAGAAACTTGGTGGGCAGTTGATGAATTGACCAATCGACCAGTAATTGTAAAAAAAGTATTTAAGTCGGAAGAAAATTACAGAGCCATTCAACAAATAAAGTCAGAAGCACAGTTCAGCTTTAGCTCACCGTTTTTACAATCTAGCCTTGCATTGATTGAAAAGCCAACATGCTTTTATTTAGTTAAAGAATACTTTGAAGGTATACCGTTATTAAAGCATTGGGAAACCCTAAAAAGAAAAAATAAACTTAACTGCCTTAAAGACTTTGTTTACCAAACATTGCCAGTATTTGATGCGCTTAAGAAAGCGAATGTGGTGCATGCCGACATTAAACCCTCTAACTTAATTGTTACGCAGGACAAGAAAGGCGCTATTGAAACCGTAAAATTAATTGATTTTGGTTTGTCATTTTACACCGATAATATTCCGAATAGACAAACTGTTTTTCCACTTGGTTTTAGCGCACCAGAACTCATATTAAATAGGTTAAAACTAGTTAATCACGCAACTGATCTGTATGCATTTGGTATTGTTTTGTTCTATTTATTAGAAGGTCACATTCCTAATTTAAATGCCAATCCAACAATTGCTACCAACTTACAAATTACAGTTTCACTACCAGAGTTACAGTGGAGATATAGGCAGGTTTATCCATTATTAGAAAGACTTACGCATAAAGCAAATTTTAAAATTCCACCAAATCGATTAGATTCTCAAAAGGTAGATCTTATTTTATCTCAAGCCATGAGCAGACGTTTTCAGTCTTTGGACGCGTTTTATCTTGAATTGATAGCAGTAGGAGAAAAAAAATGGTTCTAGAAAATGTCAAAACGATATCCAGCATTTACTGTAAAGAAAAACCCAGGTAAAGCAGGATCAGCGCCAATTACAGGAAATACAACTAAATCAAAACCAGCATCTATAAATACAGCACTCCTGTAAGGTAATTGGTATTTAAAACCTAAATATCCGTAAACAGAACCTAGAATAGCATAACCTCTTGTATCTGGTTCTTGACTATCTGGTAAGTTATTTTGTACACGATATGTGTTTACCGTACCCTTCAAATTCACACCTCCGTACATGGCCGGACCAACATCGTAGGTGTTAAAGAAGTATCTACGCGTTCCTGCATCAAAAGAAAATATATTGTCTTTTATTGTGTTTTGTATAAATTCATCCGTTTCAGAAACATAAATTTCTGGACCATTATTCGTAGTTCTAGGTGCAAAAACGGTCAGTTTTCCTATAAAAGTTTGATTTTCGGTATTTGGAAATTCACCTGAAATGTTTAGTCCTGGCGACCATTGTCCGTTGAACTCCAAGGTGTTTAACATGCTTAGTCCGCCTCCAATACTGTATTGCGCAAAAGATCCTAAAGTAAAAGTGAATATAAAAATATATGAAATAATGTGTTTCATTTTAATTATTGTGTTACTACTGTTTTTTTGTGTGTCGGACAATTAATATCGTGTGCTCCTTGTAAATAACCTGTACTCATCAGAAATTCACTTGTAATTTCCCCGCCTGTAAATTTAAACGTTTCTTTGAAAAGAACTACCCATTCTGCTTTGGTGTATTCTTTATGTTTATCTAACCAGTTTTTGAAAGACCCAAATTTATCCTGTAAACTCAAAATTTGATTTGCATTAAATATTGCAGCATTAATTTTGAGCTTATTTCTTACAATTCCTTTGTCGTTCATAAGGCGCGATACATCTTCGTCTGTATAATTAGCAACACGTGCTACATCAAAATTGTTGTATGCTTTGTAAAAATTATTCTTTTTTAACAGAATTGTGTTCCAACTTAAACCAGCCTGATTTATTTCTAATATCAGTCGAGCAAACAAAGAACTATCTTCAACTACAGAAAAACCATATTCAGTATCGTGATAATCGCGATGCGGGTTTCCTTTTTCTTTGTTTAAGGCATATTTGCAGTAAGGATGAAGTATTTCTTCTGACACTTTCTTTCAGTTTGATTAAATTTACGAAAAATAAATAGAGTATGCCAAATATCTTTGAATTCAACGGTTTTAAGCCAGTTATTGCAGCAAGTAGTTTTATACATCCAAACGCTACAGTTACAGGAAATGTGTTTATAGGTGAAGATGTTTATGTTGGTCCGGGCGCTGCCATAAGAGGTGATTGGGGTAAAATTGTGATAGAGGATGGTTGTAATGTACAAGAGAATTGTACCATTCACATGTTTCCAGGCACTACTACCTTACTCAAAAAAGGAGCGCATATTGGACATGGAGCAATTATTCATGGCGGAATCATTGGCGAAAATAGTTTAATTGGTATGAATGCTGTTGTAATGGATGATGTGATTATAGAAGATGAATGTATTATTGGAGCCCTTTGCTTTGTGCCCGGTAAAATGCACGTAGAAAAAAGGAGCTTGATGGTTGGTAATCCCGCTAAGAAAATAAAAACGGTTTCAGATGAGATGATCGCTTGGAAATCTAAAGGAACAGCATTGTATCAATCTTTGCCTAAAGCGTGTTATGAAACATTAAAACCATGCGAACCCTTGAGAGTTGCAGAAGAAGATAGGCCAAGTCAAGAACAGCTATTTCAAACCTGGGAAAAAATTAAGAAGGCATAAGGCGAGCACCAATTTTATTGCCATTTGATGTGTATTGTGTTTTTGTCTTTATTCGCAAATTCAATCATTAAAAATTGAGTATATTTGCAAATTGAAAACAGACATATGGATACTTCAGGATTAAACATAAAAATAGAACGAACTACAAATTCAAAATTGTCATCAATAGATTGGGACAACTTACCATTTGGACAAGTTTTTTCTGATCACATGTTAGTAATGGATTATAAAGATGGAGAGTGGAAAGAACCAAAAATTGAGGCTTTTGAAAACTTGAGCTTACATCCTGCTACTTCTGCTATTCATTACGGACAATCTATTTTCGAAGGTCTAAAAGCCTATAGAAAAGACGACGGAAACATCGCTATTTTTAGACCAGATATGAATGCGAAGCGTTTTGTTGAATCTTGCGAGCGTATGTGCATGCCAGTTATTCCTGAGGATGTTTTTGTGAAATTGGTTAGTGCACTAATTAAAGAAGATAGTGAGTGGTGTCCTAAAAAAGAAGGGTATTCACTTTACATTCGTCCATTTTTATTTGGAACGGATGACTACATAGGGATTAAACCATCAGATACATATAAATTTATCATCTTTACATGTCCGGTTGGAGCGTATTACTCTGAACCGCTAAATGTTAAGATTGAAGAGAAATATACCCGAGCGTCTGAGGGTGGAGTTGGAAGAGCTAAAACAGCAGGAAATTATGCTGCCTCGCTATATCCAGCAAAACTTGGAAAAGAAGCCGGATACCACCAATTAGTTTGGACAGACGGTAAGGAACATAAGTATATTGAAGAGTCTGGTACTATGAATATTATGTTTGTTATAGATGGTAAGTTGATTACGCCATCTGAAGATTCAGATACCATTCTACGAGGAATTACCAAAAGAACTGTTGTAGAAGTTGCTCAATCTTGGGGTATGGAGGTTGAAGAAAGAAAAATTACGGTGGATGAAATCATTGCAGCAATAGAAGCGGGTAGATTAACTGAAGCTTTCGGAGCAGGAACGGCTGCAACAATTGCTCAGATTAAAATGATTGGCTTTAGAGATGAAAAATTTGAGCTTCCTGCAGTTGAAAATAGAGAATTCTCCAATAAAGTGTATACATATTTAGAAAAAGTAAAACGCGGTAAGGTTGAAGATCAAAATAACTGGGTGTTTAGCGTTTAAAAAAAAATAATAAGTAAAAAAAGACCGAGTTTGCTCGGTCTTTTTTATGTGCTTTACTTTTGTAAATCTATTACTTTTAACAGGCTTGTAAATCTTCATTACCTTTGAATGATATGAATGAGAAGGAGAGCAGACATATTGAGATTATCAATGCTTCAGAAAATAACCTGAAAAATATTTCTTTAACCCTTCCGCACAACAAAATTATTGCAATAACAGGTGTTTCAGGATCAGGAAAATCTTCACTTGCGTTTAATATTATAGCTCAAATCGGACAAAAAAGATTTCTAGAAACTTTCTCAGAGTATACAAAAGCATACCTGGGTAAAGTAACGGATCCGAAAGTAGAACGGGTAAATGGAATAACCCCCGTTGTATCCATTGCTCAGAAAACATCAAATACAAATAGTAGATCAACCGTAGGTACTTTATTAGACATTTTCGATTACTTTAAAATTTTGTATTCACGGTTATCACCAGAAGAGCAAAATCTTTCGCGTTCACACTTTTCTTTCAACAACAAAGAAGGTGCTTGCCTACAGTGTAATGGATTAGGTTTAGAAGAGTTTATTTCGGTTGAAAAATTGATCGAAAATCCCAATTTAACTCTAAGAGAAGGTGCACTTGTTCCTACACTTCCCAATGGATATATAGTTTACTCGCAGGTAACAGTTGAGGTATTAAATGAGGTTTGTAAGGCGCATGGATTTTCAGTTGACATTGCTTGGAATAAACTCACGAAAAGTCAAAAAGACGTCATATTGTTCGGAAGCGAAAAATTAAAAGTACCTTTTGGAAAACATAGTTTAGAGTCGCGCTTAAAATGGACAGGTATAAAAGCGAAACCCAGAGAAGAAGGGTTTTACAAGGGAATGTTACCTACAATGAATGATATTTTAAGGAGAGATAGAAACAAAAATATTCTTCGGTTTGTGGAAGCGAAAACTTGTGCAAAATGTCAAGGTAAACGTTATAATAATAGCATATTAAAACAAGAACTTAACGGTATAACATGGGATAAAATAGTACAATGTTGCTTTGTAGATCTGCTTCCACTAATTCAAAGATGTAAATGGAAACCTGAGGAAGAGAATATTGTATTATCGCTTGTAAATAAAATTACTGAAACCTTAGAAACTGCCTTGGCCCTAGGTTTGGGGCATCTTTCCTTTCAACGTGCCTCAGAAACGTTGTCAGGAGGAGAATTACAACGTCTAAGAACTTTAAATCAGGTAACTTCAAATTTAAGCGGTTTAACTTATGTGTTTGACGAGCCTTCTATCGGGTTGCATCCTGCGCAAAATAATGCGATGATTGAAGTTTTTAAACGTCTAAAGCGCAATGGAAATACTGTAATTGTTGTAGAGCACGATTTAAAAACAATAGCTCAGGCAGATTGGATAGTTGAAATCGGTCCATTAGCAGGTAAAGCCGGTGGAGAAGTTGTGTTTAACGGACCAACAACTCGGTTTATTCAACAAAATCCTAAAAAAATTCAAAGTCAGACCTTAAAAGCCTTATTTGACAAAGAAGTATGGCAAACTAAGTCATTGAGAAACTCAAAATTCTTCGAATTATTTGGGTGTAATAAAAATAACCTGAAGCAAATCGATGTTCAATTTTTAAAAAATGGATTGAACTGTGTAGCTGGAGTTTCGGGCGCTGGAAAATCAACACTAATACTTCAAAGCCTTGTTCCAGCTCTATTGAATAAAGAAGTTGATGCATCTTTTTTTAAATTAACAAATGCGCAAGACCTAAAAAAAGTAGTTGTTGTAGATCAAAAACCGATTGGTAGAACATCAAGAAGTAACCCTGCAACCTATACAAAATTAGCGGATAAAATACGCGATGTTTTTAGTCAAACTCAAGAAGCGAAAGCTGCTGGCTTCAAAAAGTCTAACTTTTCTTTTAATACAAAAGGTGGTAGATGCGAAAAATGTTTGGGCACAGGAGAAGTTGAGATTGGCATGCATTTTTTAAGTAATGTTCGCGTACCTTGTGATACCTGCAATGGAAAAAGATTTAAGAAAGAGGTACTAAAGATAAAGCATAATGGTTTTTCCATATCAGATGTTTATCGTCTTCGTGTAGATGAGGCAATTGACGTGTTTAACGAGGAACAGTCAATTTTAACTTTTCTACATCTTTTACAAGATATTGGGTTAGGTTATTTAAGTCTTGGTCAATCAAGTACAACTTTATCTGGAGGAGAAGCGCAACGCGTTAAGTTGGTAAGCGAGTTGCATAAACAGACTAATGAGAAAGTGGTGTATGTTTTAGACGAGCCAAGTGTAGGATTACATCAATTCGATTTAAAGAAGTTAATCACTATTCTAAAAAAATTAGTTGATAAGGGTAATACAGTAATTTGTATCACACACAATACATATTTGATTAAGCAGGCAGACTATATTTTAGAGTTAGGGCCAGGAGCAGGTGAAGAGGGCGGACGTATTGTTGCAAAAGGAAGTGTGGAAGAGATAAAAAAGACTGCAGATTCTAAAATCCGACCCTTTTTAAATGAGTTAGCACTTCCAAGTAAAATAGAGAATTATGCACTTTCAACTCAGCAAATGGAATGGGTAAATGTGCATACACATAATTTGAAGAATATAACGGTAACTTTTCCTAAATATAAACTAAACGTAATTACTGGCGTTTCTGGTTCTGGTAAAACGTCGTTTGCAATTCACACATTATTTTCTGAGGCGCAAAGTAGATATGCAGAGAGTCTTTCTAACCATGTAAGAGGAAAATTAAAATTAGGCAATCAAGCTTTATTTGATGAGGTTAATGGTTTAACGAGTGCAATTAAAATCGATAGAAAAACACCGAGAAAATCAGATTTTTCTACCGTTGGCACGTTAACAGGTATTTACGATTCTTTTCGTTTATTATTTTCTAGAATGGCACAAGTAAAAGGGCTAGATTACAGTGCGAAAGACTATTCGTTTAATCAAAAATCGGGTGCTTGCTTAACCTGTGATGGCAAAGGTTTTGAGTTGAGAACCGATACGGAAAAATTAATCACAAATAAAACATTAAGCGTTGAGAGTGGATTGTTTTTAGAGCATAAGGCAACGCGTTTTTACGCTAATCCTAACGGTCAATATTATGCCGTTTTAAAGCAAGCTTCCAGTGAAAACCAAATAGATTTATCCTTACCATGGGAAAATTTAACGCAAAAAGATCAAGATTTTATTCTCTATGGAAATGCGGAGAAAGAATATACTGTTGTTTGGAAAACGAATGAAAAAGAACAGCTATTAAAGTTATCTTGGTTAGGTTTTGCAAACTATTTAGAGCATGAGTATCAGCGCAGAAAATTAAATAAAAACATTAAAGATTTAGTAGGTGTTTTGGCTCCTAAAGTTTGTTTGATTTGCAATGGAGATAGAATAAGAGAACCTCAACGCTCTTTTACTGTTTTGGCTAAAACAATCGGAGATTTGTCTAAACTAACTATTTCTGAATTACGGGCGTTCTTGCTTTTAGAAGTAGTTATGTCGACTTTAGAAAAAGAAATTTTTCAAAAAATCAGCGCTTATTTGTTGCCCTTGGTAGATAGAATAATCTCACTTGGTTTAGGTTATATTACGATTAATCGGTCTACCCATACGTTATCTGGCGGAGAGTTTCAGCGTATTCATTTAGCTGGTCAACTTGCCAATAGGTTGAGCGGAGTTACCTATGTTATCGATGAACCAACAGTTGGTCTGCATCCGAAAAATTATAGCGCTTTGTTTACCGTTTTAGAAGAACTGAAAAATGAGCATAATACGCTTTTGGTTATAGAGCATAATCCTGAATTTGTGAAAAGAGCAGAGTATGTTATCGAGTTTGGATTAGGTGCGGGTGAAAATGGCGGAAGTATAATACATCAGGGCAGTTTAGAGCAATTGCGTCAAAATCCAGATTCAATCTACAAGCACTACTTAGATAGCGATTACTCTTTCGAATCTAAGCCAAATACAAATTCTACTTTTGGAATTAGAAAATTGACTAAATTTAATTTGCCAGAACTTTCAGCATCGTTTTTTTCAAACTCAATTAATGCTTTAACAGGTTTGTCTGGTTCAGGAAAATCAACTTTAGTAAAAGCTTTAAATAAGGAAAACGAATGTGCTTTTGGTTTAAATCAGTTTGAAACGATTGTGGAAGTATCACAAGAAGATTTGAGGATAAACAAAATGCAAACGCCTGTTTCTTATTTAAAAATCTTGGAAGAGATTCAAAAGCTCTTTGCACAAACAAAGCAAGCAAAAGAACAAAAAATGCAAAAGGCGTACTTTTCATATACGCACAAGCAGGGCAGGTGTTTAACGTGTAAAGGACAAGGTACACTTACAACAGCTATGGATTTTATGCAAGATGTAGAGATGATTTGTAACACGTGTGATGGAAGACGATTTAATAAAAATGTACTTAATGTGAAGTTTAAAGAGAAAAATAGCGCAGATGTACTTGACCTAACGTTTAAAGAAGCAGCTAGGTTTTTTAAGGGTAATTCAAAAATAACAAGTAAAATAAATGCCCTTGATTCAGTTGGATTAGGTTACCTCAGACTAGGTCAACCTTTATCCAAAATGTCGTCAGGAGAAAAACAACGACTAAAGCTGGCAGCTCATATTACTTCAACTGTGAAGAACACTTTATTTGTTTTCGATGAGCCTTCAATTGGATTACATCCTAAAGATATAGAAAAGCTTATTGCAGTGTTTAAACAATTGAAAGCCAACGGGAATACATTATTGTTTGTAGAGCATAATCCTCAGCTGATTGCAATTGCAGATTCAGTTGTAAACCTTAGTAATTAAAATGTGTCTATATGATAAATGATTATTTTTTGTTTTTATCTTTTCCTACTCTGCCTTAAAAAGCGTTTCTTTATCCATCCGTTAACTTGAACTCATTATGCAGTGGAATAAATTTACCATTTTAGAGAATGGAGAGCAAACGAAATTAGAATTGCTCGCGTTTTTAAAAGAATGGTATTCAAGTTCTGAATACATTACACAGTTAACCTCGGGCTCAACAGGTAAGCCGAAAAAGATTCAAATCAAGAAAAAAGCAATGATTGCTTCCGCGCAAGCTACGAATCGTTTTTTTGGTTTAACAGCTGCCAGCAAAGCAATGTTGTGTATTTCACCCGCTTATATTGGCGGAAAAATGATGATTGTGAGAGCCATTGTTTCTAATATGCACCTAATTGTTGCAGCGGTTTCATCCAGCCCACTAAAACAGTTGAAAGAAGTAATTGATTTTTGTGCACTGGTTCCTTTGCAAGTTGAAATGAGCGTAAATAACACGCAATTTGATTTAATAAAAACATTAATTATTGGTGGTGCACCTGTAAGTGATGAGTTGGAGCAAAAATTAAAAACGAAATTAACAGAAAGCTATGCGACTTTTGGTATGACAGAAACAATTTCGCATATTGCTGTAAGAAAGCTTAATGGGAAAAATGAAGCGTACCAAGCAGTTGGATCAACTAATTTCGCTTCAAAAGAAGGTTGTTTAGTTATTCATGCAGAGCATTTGGATATTCTTAATTTAGTTACAAACGATGCAGTTGAACTGATTAATTCAACCAATTTTTATTGGAAGGGCAGAGTAGACTACGTAATTAATTCGGGAGGTGTTAAAATACATCCTGAAGCATTAGAACATAAATTAAAGAGTCAACTTAAGATTCAAAACCTTATAGTTTTTGGTTTGCCGGATAAAAAGCTGGGTACAGCTGTTCAACTGCTTGTTGAAGGTAAAAAAGAGAGTCTCCCAGCAAATTGGAAGATTAATCTAAAGCCATACGAAATCCCTAAGAATCTGTATTTTTTGGATGCTTTTGAATATACAACTTCTGGCAAGGTAGATAGAAATAGAACGATAGGTAAACTGAATTTTGAAAGATAAATACTATAAAATATTAGGCTTGTCAAGCGATGCTTCACCACAGGAAGTGAAACGTGCCTATAGAAAATTAGTACTCAAATATCACCCAGATAAAGATCCTAGTGAGGAAGCGCATCAAAAGTTTTTAATCATTCAAGAAGCGTATGAAATTGTAAGCGGACAAAAACAAGTTCCACCAACCAAAAGAAAAACATATTCAAGATCTAACGCTAAGACTGATTTTAAAAGACACCAGCAAGGTGGTGTAAATAAAAATATATCCGAAGAAGAAAAGCTTAAAAGATATAAAGAAGCGCAACGCAGATACGAAGAACAAAAAGCAAAAGCATTTGAAGAAGATGAACGCTATTATAGAAGGATGTCTGAAGGAAAACTTTGGAATTGGTTTCGACTCGTATTTTTTACAAGTACATTTATGAGTGCTGTTTTTGTGTTCGACTATTTTATGCCTACACGTTTTGAACAAGACACAGTAGTAAAAAGCAATAAAGACTATGCTTTTAAAGGTTTGTTAGGAGATAAAGTGATGCCAGTAGAAACGCTTAAAAATGGAAAAGTTTGGTTAGACAGAAGTATGTATTTTAGGGTTCTTGATCAGGGATTGTTGTACGTAGAAAAAACATTTTGGATGGGCGATGTTAAGCATTTTTGGAGTGTAGATTATGACGGGAGTTGGATAAAAGATGAGTCTGATTTTTCCGCAACACGTTCTTTTCCTTTACTGCCTATCTTGTTGCTATTACCTTTGTTAACCTATTTTTTAAAAGCAAAGACCATTACGTATAGTTTTCTATTTCATACGAGTTTGTACATCTATACCTTTCTACTTTTATTTTTACTTCACAGCAATGATCGGTGGGCGCATTTGCTTACACTCGGATACCTTTAAAACATTTTTTTTACCCGATCCATTGCTCGTTTATCGTCTTTCTCTTTTAAAGTTTGACGTTTGTCGTGTAATTTTTTACCCTCCGCAACAGCAATGTCTAGCTTCGCTCTTCCGTTTTCATCTATAAACATTCGGATAGGAACGATGGTATATCCTTTAATTTCAGTTTTCTTCTTAAGTTTTTCTATTTCTCTTTTGTTTAAAAGGAGCTTTCTATCTGCTTTTGGCGTGTGCTGATAAAAACTGGCATTAGAGTATTCTGCAATGTGCATGTTTCTAATAAAAACTTCATCGTTTTCAATTACACAAAAAGCTTCTAAAATACTTGCTTTTCCTAAACGAATACTCTTGATTTCAGTTCCGCCAAGTTGTATTCCTGCCGTAAACTTATCAAGTAAATGATATTCAAATTTTGCCCTTTTGTTTTTGATGTTAATATTGCTCTGTGCCATTCTACTTATACAGATAAACTGGTTTTTTTATTAAGCTGAATAAATTGTTGAACACCAAAGTAAAACAAAATGATGGTAAGTATCATAAGAATATGACTCAAATCTTCTTTATTGAACCATACATGCGGATTGAGTCTAAGTAAGAAAATGAATATAGATGGTAATAAAACAAGAATTGCATAAACGATGTACTTGAATTCGCTTCTGCCTTTTCTCCAGTAAATTAAGGAAACTATCCCGCAGTAAAAAAGATAAGACAATACAGCATCGATAGTAATAAAAATAAAATTAGTGTAGAGTATTGCTAAAATACCAAGAATAGCACACTTAGCTACTAGAAAGTAGTGTAATGTATTTCTATTTTTTAAACTAAAAATAGCTGTGCTTATCATGGCTTTACCAGCAAAATAGCTAGCGAATACTCCTAATATCCAACACGGAAATTTACCATAAACACCTAAGTAATAAAAAAATAGATGACCTAAACCACCAAAAAATACGCTTACTCCGAAAAAGGCGTAAAATCGTTTCCAGTTTAACTCAAATAATGTCTGTGGATTTTTTATTTTTTTATAAAGAATCAAACAAGTAAAAGCAATCATCCAATTGGTAAGTAAGGCCATTGGTTCTTGCAATTGTAAATTGCCAATAGTAAAACGGATAATGCTTTCAGCGCAATTGGCTGTAGTTTCGTAGCATTTTGGACCGATGATGAAATTCATGGCGCAAAAATACGCTTAACTTTCTTTTCTACAACGTTTGAAGTCAAAGCTTCGTTTTTTTTTACCAATTTCTATTATTATTTGTAATACCTTTTACCTTTGTTACGCAATGGATATTCCGTCAAAATATATAGAAGAAGCAGTGGAACAGTTGGCTTCGTTGCCAAGTATTGGTAAGCGAAGTGCATTACGACTTGTTTTAAATATACTAAAAAGATCACCCGAGGAAGTTGATAAGTTTGCTCAAGCCTTTATTCAAATGAAACAAGAGGTTAAAACATGCGTATCTTGCGGAAATATCTCAGATAAAGAAGTGTGCGCGATTTGTAGTCACCCAGCCAGAATAAAAACTCAAGTTTGCGTAGTTGAAGATATACGAGATGTTATGGCGATTGAAGCTACTTCAAGTTATAAGGGAATTTATCACGTCTTAGGCGGAATAATTTCTCCGATGGATGGAGTTGGTCCCAATGATTTAAATATCTCATCCTTATTAAAAAAAGCAGAGAACAAAGAAATTGAAGAAGTAATATTTGCTTTGAATGCTACAATGGAAGGCGATACTACTAATTTTTTCTTGTATAAAAAGTTAAAACCCCATAGTCTAACAGTTACAACTTTATCGCGTGGAGTTGCCGTTGGTTCTGAATTACATTATGCAGATGAGCTTACTTTAGGGCGGTCAATCCAACAACGCTTACCGTTCGAATCTACATTTTCGTCTACATAATAAAGCTATTTAACTAGTTTTTTTCGCTTATCTATCTAATTTTAATGCTTTTGCCAAAATCAAAAAAAACGAAGTATGTTAAAGGAGTTTATAGCAAAAGGGAATGTTATAGAGCTAGCAGTTGGTCTAATAATGGCTACTTATTTTGGTAAAATTGTAAAGTCTCTAGTAGATGATATAATTATGCCGGTTGTAGGTAACTTGATGGGAGGAGTTGATATTTCTCAAAAGAAAGTTGTGCTTACTGAAGCCAAAGAAGCGATTGTAGAAGGAGAAACAGTGCTACAAGAAGCTGTGAATGAAGTTACTTTGAATTATGGTATGTTTATCAACCATATTTTAACGTTCATTATTGTTGCTTTTTCTGTTTTCTTGGTTGTGCGTGGGTATAACAATATGAAAAAGAAGATGGAGAAGAAAAAAGCAGAAGAAACTGCAGCAGCTCCTCCAGTACCATCTAAAGAAGAAGTTTTACTTACTGAGATTAGAGACGCTTTAAGAAAATAACTTATAAAAGCGAAGTTAAAGCCTTATTCTATCAAGAATAAGGCTTTTTTTATAATGGAATTCTAAAATAAGATTTAGACAAGTCAATCGCGTTTTCGACTTCATTAGCTTCTGAATACTTCAGTGTACGCGTTAATATATTGGGTACATCCTTTTTAAAGACATAGTCTGCTGTGGGTAAAAAATAATTTATATTATTCACCCAAATATCATAGCCTAAATGGTGCGAATCCCATTTTACAGAGATGGTATGTTTCGCATTTTTTATAATTCCATTGTTTTCTTTTAGGTTAATATACTCTACTTCTCCACCAAAATACTTTGAATAACTGTCTATGAGGTATTCCGTACCATCAAAATTGGTTTTATTTAAGAGGTCATAAAAGCAATAATTAACTCCAGATTGATTTAAAAGGATAACAGGAGAATTGTGATTAAGAATGGCAAAGTGACTCTCATTTTGTTTATTTAGTCGGATGAGGTTGATACTTGTTAGAATTATCAATAGAACTGAAGAAGATAAATAGAATAAGCCCGTTTTTCTTGTTTTGATAGCTAAGTGAAGAAGCAATAATGCGCCATAAGTAATGGCTACTTCATACCATGTTAATACAAACCCTTTAGCCAATGCTCCTGGTAAACTATAAATAAATTCAATAAACTTTATGAGTAACCAGAAAGATGAAAATAAAATAAACCCTAAAAAAGTATTAATAAATGGAAGAAAACTGAGAGATAAATAAGCAACGCCTGCTGCCATACACAGGAAGGCAAGTATAATTAACCCAAGATTAGTTAAGATAAAATAATTAGGAAATTGATGGAAATAGTAAAGCGTTAAAGGAATTGTTCCAATTTGAGCTGCGAAGCAAACAGATAATCCTTCCCAGAGTTTTTGAACATACCGATTACTTGATTTCAAAAGTTCTGCAATGGGTAAGTAAAAAAGAGAAATGCTAAACATGGCAGAGTATGACAACTGAAATCCAATGTCAAACAAATAGCGCGGATTTACAAATAGCATTACAAAAGCTGAAAATGCAATTATGTTTAAACCAATCATGGATTTGCCTTTAAATTGGCCAATAGCTAACAGGGTAAACATAAGAGTAGCTCTTATAACAGAAGGCGATAAGCCAGTTAAAAAAGCGTAAGACCAAAGCGCAATTAGGGCAAATAGTAGGTAGAGTTTTTTCTTCCTTAAAAATGGAATTTGCTTAAAGAAAAGCTCTAAAATCAACAGTAAAATACCAACGTGTAAACCAGAAACGGCCAAAACATGCATCGCTCCAGCTGTATTAAATTCATTTCTGGTGTCTCTATCTAAGAGAGCCTTATCTCCCAGAATTAAGGCAGATGCAACAGCATGTGTTTTTTTATCACATACTTTCTGTAACTGATTATTTAAAAGGACTCGAAAATCTTCAAAATTGGCTAATAGGCTAAACGGTTTTTCAATGATTTCAAAATCTTTTGATTGCGTAAACATTAATAGCGTTACTCCTTTATTTTCCCAAAACCATTTTGCGTCAAACTCTCCAGGATTATTATAATTTGAGACTTGCTCTACTTGTGTGTTAAAAAGAACTTTGTTGCCTATTTTTAAGTTTTTTAGAGAGTCGTTTTGATAATACAAGAGTGCTTTTTCATCTACTCTTACACGTTTGGTAGGTGTAAATTCTGTTTCTAAACGAATGAGTGCTCTAGAAATTTTTTTATTTGTTTTGTTTACTTCTAAAACTTCGGCTTTGAGTGTCCGAATCTCCTTGCTAGAAGGATTGCTCAACTTATAAGGTAGATGTTCGCGAAGTGTTAAACTGTAATTGAATCCAGCAAAAGTGACAAGTAACCCGGAAATACAAATGGATAATACCTTTTTGCGCCAAAAGTTTATACCTGATATGAATTGGTGAACCAGAATACTGCCTATGAAAAATACAGCACAGAAAGCAAGCCAAGTGTTCGGCGCAAATAGTAAGTGTCTCGCCATTACATAGCCAGTGCATGTTAACAGTAAGACAAGTATCGTTTTAGAGATATGAAGTAGCATCGAGGTTGTCTGTAGTTCTTTTCTAAATTAACCTTTTTTTATAAAGAAGCTTAAAATCAATTCTTTTATTTCTGTTCAAACTTCTTTATATTTACTTCAAATAATGAATCGTATGAAAAATCTACTACTACGAAGCACTTCCTGTTTGAGTGTTTTGTTAATTTTTAGCACTTGCAAAGATGAAACCTCTAAAGAACCAGGGTCAAAACAAAAAGTAGTAGACACGGTTTTGGTAGAGAATAGCTTTGATTCTGATGCCTATGATTTTATTATTCCAAGTCCATTAGCCCTTTACAAGTCTTTCAATTCAATTGCTGCAAGTGGTAATCTTCAATTGTTAAACCATACAGATAGCTTAGAAAAGTATACCAATAAATCGATACAACTTTTAAATTTTGGTATTTACTCTACAGATTTAGCGCATTGCGTTATAAATCGTCAGCAACAAGAGGTTGCAGACTACTTATTGGCTTTTAAGAACTTGCAGATAGAATTGGTATAGGATCTATCTTTGATAACTCAGAAATACGAGAAAAGTTAGAAAGCAATTTAGGAGATAAAGAGAAATTAGAAGATTTACTGTTTGAAATTCATGATAAATCTCAAGAATATCTAGAGGATAATGAACTACGCTTTATGGCTTCTGTTCAGTTTTGCGGAGCCTGGATAGAGGGAGTTTATTTAGGACTTGCTTTCAATGATAGTAGTACAAATATTGCATGGTTAAGTGAGGTGCTAAATAGTCAGATTACTTTACTTGATAATTGTATGTTAGTGTTGGCCGATTATCCAAACGATGACGAGCATATTAAACGTTTTAATAGAGAATTATTAGAATTGCAAAAGTTGCATGCTCAATTCACTACTGCAGCTAGTGAAACACTTACCACAACGCAGGTAAACCAAATTAAGAAAAAGATAAGCGCAATACGCAACTCCATAATTTAATCGCACATAACCAATTTTTATGAAAATATTACTTACACTTTTTATGGTTGCCTTTGGTTTATTTTCCAGTGCCCAGCAAACCGATATTACAGAGTTAAAAAACCAATTAAAAGCATATAAAACGGAGGCAAAAGAGCTGTTGGGTGAAAAAACGTACGACGGTTCAAAAACAACTTATTTCACGAGTGGAAAAAAAATAGTCAAAAAGGGAGTAGAAGTTGAGCTCTTTCTTAGAGATAATTACACACTTGTTTTAAATGGTAAAGGAGCGCCAACAGAAACTATGGTCCGTTTTTATGACAAACCTGCGCAAGATTTAAACCGCATTTTAATAAAAGAAATAACAAATATTCAGGGTAGAACTGCCGTTCAAGTGTCAAAGGAACTCCGCGAGATTTACAACGCAAAAGTACAAGGTACTCAAAAATTAGATGCCATTTTTGTTGAATACCGTGCTAAAAAATCCGACGAAGAGAAAAGAGGAGGAATGGTTTTAGTACTTGGGTACTAAATTTCTTTTCAATCAAAAGAAATAAGGCTACCTTTGCTTTCTCATTTTAGAAATTAGAATATGATAAAAGTTACTCTACCCGACGGAACGGTGAGAGAATACGAAAAAGGTACCACTGCATTAGATGTTGCTAAAAGTATTTCTGAAGGTTTAGCTAGAAACGTACTTGCTGCTCGTATAGATGACGAGGTTTTAGACGCTTTTCTACCTTTGAATAAAGATGTAAATCTTTCTTTATTAACCTGGAATGATGACGAAGGGAAATCTACCCTTTGGCACTCTTCTGCACATTTAATGGCAGAAGCCTTGGAGTTTTTCTATCCAGGTATTAAGCTTGCTATTGGTCCGCCAATTGCCAACGGTTTTTATTACGATATTGACTTTGAAGAGCATACCATTAAAGAAGAAGATCTGCCTAAGATTGAGGCTAAAATGAAAGAGTTAGCAAAGCAAAAGCTAACGTTTGAGAGAAAAGAAATTTCTAAAGAAGAAGCAATTGCTTACTTTAAGGAGAAGCAAGATCCATATAAATTAGAATTATTAGAAGGCTTAGAGGACGGAAACATTACGTTTTACAGTCAAGGTAATTTTACAGATTTATGTAGAGGCCCGCACATCCCAAACACAGGGTTTATAAAGGCAGTTAAGCTTACTTCTATAGCTGGTGCATACTGGAGAGGAGACGAAAATAATAAGCAATTAACACGTATTTACGGTATCACTTTTCCAAAAGCGAAGGAGTTAACAGAATACTTAGAGCGCTTAGAAGAAGCCAAAAAACGCGACCACAGAAAACTGGGTAAGGAATTAGATTTGTTTACTTTTTCACAACGAGTTGGACAAGGGTTACCGCTTTGGTTGCCAAAAGGTGCTGCGCTTAGAGAAAGACTTGAAAATTTCTTAAAGAAAGCACAGAAAAAAGGTGGATACGAACAAGTAATTACTCCGCATATTGGGAGTAAAGAACTTTACGTATGTTCAGGTCATTATGCTAAATACGGTAAAGATTCTTTTCAGCCAATCAATACACCAGACGAAGACGAAGAATTTTTGCTAAAACCGATGAATTGTCCACATCACTGTGAGATTTTTAAGGCAAGACCAAGATCATACAAGGATTTACCAATACGATTTGCAGAGTTTGGAACCGTTTATCGATACGAACAGTCTGGAGAACTACATGGTTTAACGCGCGTAAGAGGTTTTACGCAAGATGATGCGCATATTTTTTGTATGCAAGATCAAGTAAAGGAAGAATTCAAAAAAGTAATTGATTTAGTACTTTATATCTTCAAAACATTAAAGTTTGAGAATTTCAAAGCACAAATCTCACTGAGAGATCCAAAGACTCCAGAAAAATATATTGGAGAAGATGAAAATTGGGAACTTGCAGAACAAGCCATTATAGAAGCAGCAGCAGAAAAAGAGTTGCCAACGGTCGTAGAATACGGAGAAGCAGCTTTTTATGGACCAAAATTAGATTTTATGGTTCAAGATGCTTTGGGTAGAGAATGGCAGTTGGGTACAATTCAAGTAGATTATAACTTGCCAGAACGTTTTGAACTTGAGTATACAGGTTCAGATAACCAAAAGCATAGACCGGTAATGATTCACCGCGCTCCTTTTGGTTCTATGGAGAGATTCGTAGCTGTTTTACTTGAACATTGCGCTGGAGATTTTCCACTTTGGTTAACTACGGAGCAGTTTGCTGTGTTACCTTTAAGTGAAAAATATAACGAGTATGCCGAAAAAGTTTCTGGTTTACTAAATAATTACGATATTCGCGGATTCGTTGATGCTCGTAATGAGAAAGTTGGAAAGAAAATTAGAGAAGCCGAGCTATCTAAAATTCCTTTTATGCTTGTTGTAGGTGAGAAAGAAGCTGAAACTAACCAAGTTGCGGTGCGTCAAAGAGGACAAGGAGATCTTGGCTCAATGGGTATTGATCAATTTGTAGAACTAGTGAATAAATTAACAGAAGAAGAATTAACAACCAACAAGTAAAAGTGGGAGTTAAGTATAAAAAGAGTAAATGAGAAAAGGACCAAAAAGAAAATTTCAACCAAGAAGACAAGAAGATCCGCACAGAATTAATGAGCGTATCAGAGTGCCAAAAGTACGTTTAGTAGGAGAAGGTGAAGAGCCAAGAGTTCTTTCTACTTCAGAAGCAATTAAAATTGCAGAAGCTGAAGGACTAGATTTGGTAGAAATTTCTCCTAAGGCTGATCCGCCCGTTTGTAAAATTTTGGATTACAAAAAATTCTTGTACAACCAAAAGAAAAAACAAAAAGAGTTAAAAGCAAAACAGTCTAAGGTTGTGATTAAAGAAATCCGTTTCGGACCCAATACTGATGACCATGACTTTAACTTTAAACTTGCTCATGCTAAGAAATTTTTAGAGGAAGGAAGTAAGGTAAAAGCATATGTTTTCTTTAGAGGAAGAACAATTGTATTTAAAGATAGAGGTGAAATCCTATTACTTAAATTTGCTCAAGAACTTGCAGATTATGGTATTTTAGAACAAATGCCGAAGCTAGAAGGTAAGCGAATGACGATTATGCTTAACCCAAAGAAGAAATAAGAACTTTATATAGAGAGAGGTAACTTTAAAAGAAAAGAGAAGATGCCAAAAATGAAAACAAAATCTAGTGCTAAGAAGAGATTCAAAGTAACTGGAACTGGTAAACTGAAAAGAAAACACGCTTTCAAAAGCCATATTCTTACTAAGAAAACCAAAAAGCAAAAACGTAACTTGACGCATGCAGGATTAGTGGATAAAGCTGACGAAGCAAACATCAAGCAACAGTTAAACATGAAGTAATCTTATCCGAAAGGATAGAAGAAGATTGCTGGTTAAATTTAAAAACCCGGTAGTGAGTAACTAAGCTTTCTGAAACAGCGAAGCACTTAATACCAAAAAAATTAATTATTATGCCAAGAAGTGTAAATCACGTAGCATCAAGAGCAAAACGTAAAAACGTTATGAAACTTGCGAAAGGATACTACGGAAGAAGAAAAAACGTTTGGACAGTAGCCAAAAACGCTGTCGAAAAAGGATTACTTTACGCCTATGAAGGTCGTAAGCAAAAGAAAAGAAATTTCCGTTCATTATGGATTACGCGTATCAACGCGGGTGCTCGTATGCACGGAATGAGCTATTCTCAGTTTATGGGCTTAGTGAATAAATCAGAATTAGAGTTAAACCGTAAGGTACTCGCAGATTTAGCCATGAATCACCCAGAAGCATTCAAAGCAGTGGTTGACGCTGTAAAGAAGTAAGAATTTAATTATACTCTCTCTTATAAATGAAAAAGTCTGACATATTTGTCAGACTTTTTTTATGCTTACTTTTTGTTGCTAAGTCTTTTTTAACTGAATAGACTCATTGGGGGCTATACTCGTTTTTCGCTCTTTTTTTAAAATATTGAAGTCATTATCTAAAGTTATCTTATACAATAGATCAATACTTTTATTCGTATTTGTAATTGTTGTTATCGATAACATAGTTACATAAGAGGTTACCTTTGGTTTGAAATTCCTTAGCTCCGTGGCTGCTTTCTCAATACGCTTTTTGTAATCAAGCATTTTTAAATCAAAATCGTGTTCTGAAAAAGCCAGCTTTCCTTCTTTGTAATCCCTTATTGTTTTAGATTTACTTTTTTCTAAACTTTCAATCCGCAAGAGCAACATGGTATACTCGTCTGTAAAGTTGGCTTTGTAGCTGCTAAATATTGGATTGTTGTAAGTTATAAACACATAGTCACACCACGCTAAAACTGCACCTTCTACTTTTTGTTGATCTTCTGTTTTACCCTTGTTTTGAGCTAACATAAAAAATGGAAGAAAATAAAAAGAGAATTGAAGGAGTGTTTTCATATTTTAAATATACAATTTGATTTTTTGAGAGCGCCAAAAATTATACCGAAAGTGATCGAATTGTTGTTTATAATTACTGTTTCTCTTTTTTAGATTAGGTAATGAAAGTGTACAAAATCTATAAAAAATGGTACAAAAGGCAGAAGTCATACATTAAAAAATTCTGTACAGAACTAAGTTTGTTAACTTTGTAAAAAAAAGCTAAAAATTGATGCAAAAGGTTGTGCTGTTTCTGATTTGCTATTGTACAGTTATAGTAAGTTATGCTCAAAAAACGTATCATACTCAGGCTGCAATTGAAGAACCTTTTCTAGACGGATTCTTAGATGAAGAAATTTGGTCAAGTTTACCTCCCGCAACAGATTTTATTGTTAATTATCCTGATTTTGGAGCAAAGAGCGAGTTTATATCTGAGTGCTATCTTGTTTATGGTTCAGAAGCGCTGTTCATAGCAGGTAATTTGTACGATGAAAAGCCGGATAGCGTAAGCTTTACCTTGTCTCAACGAGACGATACAGGCAACGCAGATTGGTTTGGTTTCACACTTGATACTTACGGTAAAAAACAAAACGCATTTGTTTTCATGGTTACTGCTGCAGGCGTTGAAATTGACGGTGTTTTAAATGAAAACGATTTTGACGTAAGTTGGAATGCCGTTTGGAAATCAGTAGTAGTTAAACGAGAATTCGGCTGGAGTTTTGAAATTCGTATACCGTATTCCGCAATCCGATTTCCTAAAGAAGATATACAAGACTGGAAAGTCAACTTTACTCGATCAGTGAGGAGAAATAGGCAAGAATCTTATTGGAATCCTGTAGACCCAGAGGGGTTTGGTGAATTACAGCAAATCGGAAACTTGAAGGGTGTAAAAGGAATTTCGCCTCCTTTACGTTTGTCGTTTTCGCCTTATCTCACTTCTTATATAGAAAAATCTTCAGAAAATTCTGAGCTTACAACCCGACTAAATGGTGGGATGGATGTGAAATATGGAATATCTGAAGCCTTTACGCTTGATATGACTGTGATACCCGATTTTGGGCAAAGAAGAAGTGATGATTTAGTTTTGAACTTAACACCTTTTGAAGTACAGTTTAATGAAAATAGGCAGTTTTTTACAGAAGGAACAGAGCTCTTTAATATAGGTGGAGTTTTTTATTCGAGAAGGATAGGAGGGCGACCGTATTACCAGAATCAAGTCTTTAATGAGGTAAATGAAAACGAGCGTTTAACCGAGTTTAGTGGAGAGAGTCCGTTGATTAACGCTACAAAAGTTTCAGGGAGAACGACTTCTAATCTAGGTGTAGGTATTTTTAATGCTGTTGAAGGCCAATCGTTTGCTACTATAAAAGATACCGTTTCAGGAACCTCTAGAAGTGTGCTTGCAAATCCATATACAAATTATAACGTTGTTGCGTTGTCTCAAAATTTAAAAAACAACAGTACTGTTAATTTTTTAAATACGAATGTGATGCGTTCAGGAGGTGCAAGAGATGCGAATGTGAGTGTTTTGCAGTCTAGAATTTTTTCTAAAGACCGAAATTATTTGTACATGACTGGCCTACGGTTGAGCAATGTAATTGAAAATGGAGAAAATACTGTAGGACACACGGCTTTTGCTGAGGTAAGCAAGGTACAAGGTATTTGGAGGTATTCTGGCTATTACTATGAGGAGAGTGATACATTTGAGCCAAATGACTTGGGGTTTTTGCAAAACAATAATTCAAGAGAGCTGGGTGCGAGCATGCGTTGGAATGATTTTAAACCAAAGGGAAGATTTTTAAGAAAGTGGATAGAATCGAGTGCACGTTTTAGTCAACTTTATTTCCCTGCTTTATATGATGAGTTTGTTGTTGATGCACAGGTTGCAGGTACATTTAAAAACTTTTTAACTGCAGGTATTAATGTATTTGCTGCTCCTTTTGGTCAAATGAATCACTTTGAATCTAGAAGTTTTGGAAATCCCGTGTTTTATGAGCCAGCATACGGAGGAGGTTGGTTTTACAGTAGTGATTATTCTAAAAAATTCGCATTGGACGTTAGGGGAGGAGCTTCCTTTTATACAAACACAAAGCGGAAGGATCAAAATATTTATGTTAGTCCGCGTTTACGTGTATCTGATCAATTTTTTCTAGTACTTGGTTCTCGCTTTGAAAACTATTACAACGATTTCGGTTATGTAGCAGTGAATAACGAACTTTTTTCTGACCAAATTATTTTGGGAACCCGTAATAGGCAGGTTGTAAATAATACGATTAGAGCAGAGTTTTTGTTTACAAATCGTATGGGAATTGATTTACAACTGAGGCATTATTGGCAAAATGTAGAATATGTCAATTTCAATACTTTGGGTAACGATGCTTTGCGACAATCTACAGCTTACACAGGCAAAAATCCGGATGGAAGTGCAATACACGATATTGCGTTTAATGTTTTTTCAATTGATTTAAATTATACGTGGGTTTTTATTCCTGGTAGTGAGTTGCGCCTTGTGTACAAGAATAACATCCTTACATCTAAAACAAGCTTAGATGATAATTATTTTGATTCTTTAACCTATCTATTTAGCGCAGAACAAGTCAACTCATTATCCTTGCGTTTTTTGGTTTTTGTAGATGCACTTTACTTCAAGGCAGATGGTAAGAAGAGGTTATAATTGGGCATAAAAAAAGCACACGGTTTAGGTGTGCTTTTAAAAACAGAATGTGTTTTTATTTATTCAGCATAACTGGCATTACCAGCATTAAAATGTCTTCTGCTTCGTTTTCACTTTCAGCAGGAAGCAATATTCCAGCTCGGTTAGGTTCGCTCATTTCAATTTTAATTTCTTTGCTTGTAATATTATTAAGCATTTCCATTAAGAAGCGAGAGTTAAAACCAATCTCCATGTCTTCACCTTGAAAACTACAAGTTAACCTTTCATTTGCTTCGTTGGCAAAGTCTAAATCTTCTGCAGAAATAGAAAGCTCAGATCCTACCATTTTCAGCTTTACTTGGTGTGTCGTTTTATTTGCAAAAATAGAAACACGTTTAATAGAACCTAAAAGTTCTAGTCTATCAACAGTAAGTACATTTGGATTCTCTTTTGGAATAACGGCTTCATAGTTGGGGTATTTCCCATCTATCAATCTGCAGGTAAGTGTAATGTCATTAAATTCAAAAATGGCATTGCTCTCATTGTACATAATTTTAACTTGCTCTTCACCTTTAATATTTGATTTAAGAAGGTTTAAGGGCTTTTTAGGTAAAATAAAGCTAGAGCTTCCGGAGGCTTGCGCATCCGATCTTTTGTAACGCACTAGTTTATGTGCGTCCGTTGCTACAAATATAATATCTGAACCAGAGAATTGACAAAATACACCGCTCATTACAGGTCTTAAATCATCGTTTCCTGTAGCAAATAGTGTTTTATTAATGGCTTCTGAAACCAATTCACCAGCAATAGTAATGTTGTCTGAGTTTTCTAATTGTGGAGACTTCGGAAAATCATCTCCGCTGTATCCAACCATTTTAGACTTACCATTACTATAACTAATTTCTATACCAAAGTTAGTGTCATCTATTAAAAATGTTAAAGGCTGCTCAGGTAAATTTTTTAAAATGTCTAACAAGATTTTTGCTGGCATACAAATTTTTCCTGAATCATTTGCTTCAACATTGGTAGAAGTCTGCATTGTAGTTTCTAAATCTGAAGCAGAGATAATTAGATTATTATCACTTATTTCAAATAAAAAGTTATCTAAAATTGGAAGCGTATTACTCGTACTTAATACTCCACTAATGCTTTGTAGATTTTTTAATAATCCGGTACTTGATATAACGAAATTCATTTTCTGTTTGTTATCTTATGTATTGACTTACAAATATAAGGTCTGTAACCCGAAGTTTTTATCTGTTTTTTAATTAGTTGTTAACTGTTTTATTGACAAAAAAGTCTTTTCCATCTATAATTGGGCCCATCACAAAGTACTGAACCTTAACGAGTTTATTGTCTTGTGTGAAAGCCCAAACATACTCAGGGTCGTATACAATTTTGTTAACACTACTTTTATTCTTGTCTACGTTTTTGTAAAAATTCATAGATAAAGTGGTTCCATCTTTTTTGTTGATAGTCATTTCTATATACGGTTGTACGTTTCGAATTGAGTCTACTTGGTTGGGAGTAAATTCATAATTCGGTTTATTGAAATGGATATTTTCAAAGCTATTGGTGAAGAAGGTAAGCTTTTCTTGGTTGATATTCTCTAATGGTTGGTTAAAATGGGAAGCACTAAATCCTTTTCCATTTCTTGTTATTTCGTAACTATCTTCTTTGTCAATATTGTTTTTGATTGTTACTTTTTTAATTTCAGCTTGTGTTGCAGAAAATAAATCTGTGCATTCCCAAAGCTTGGGATCTACAAAAAATCGAGGTTCTAATATTCCATTCAAACCTTGCATTCCCATAATTACGGGCTCGTCGCTTTTTACCTCCGGAGTTTCTACTAGCATATACGTTCCGAGGTGGTCAGGCGTGCTATGTCCAACATACCACACTTTTTTCATTTCGCCGTCTTCGTATACCGTTACTTTTTTTGCTTTTGCAGCCATGAGATTGGTTACGTTTGTTTTGGCGGCATCGTTTACATAACCAGAAAAAGTAACTTTTTTAAAGGTTTCTAAAATCGTATTCACGGGATTTTGTTGTACACAATTACCTTCTTTATCTGTCCAGCTATCTCCTTTTTTTACAACTGTAAAGGAGGCTTGAAAATAGGGATCGTAAATTTCAATTTTATCAATTTTATCAACGTTCTTAATTTCAAAGTCGATAAGCTCTGTATTATCACTTTTTGTGCTTTTCTGTTTTAAATCATAGGCGTAATATCCTAATCCTATAACGAGCACTAATCCAATGGTTAATCCTATTAATTTCTTCATTTTTTTGCAAATTTTCTTTTACGTATAATTACTAAAGTAAGGGCGAGAATAATAACAATTGAAAGTGGAATAAGTAGATTGATTACTTTATAAAAACCAGCTTGCTCGGTTACCTTATTTTTGTCTGTAGGATGCAAGTCGATTGTTCTACTTCTCACAGCAAGTAATGAACTTTCACCTAGCATGTAATCAATTGTATTTTGAATCACATCAAAGTTACCTTTAGAACCGCCCAATAAAATTTCATCAAACTCTCCAATTCTTTCATTTGGATAGCGCGGAATGTATTTATATCTATTCTCTTCTAGCACTTCAACCGAATCAAAGTATTTGTTTTGAAAGAAATCTCCACTAGAGAAAACACAAAGCTTACCAGCCTTTTTACTCTTTTCAAAAAATACAGCATCGCGGTTGTTTTTGTATGTGTCTACCAATCTATTTTTAAAAGCAGATTCAAACATACCTTCAACCATTGCTCCAACCATTAGTCGGTTCTCGGGATTGTCAATATCATCTTGGAATTTAGGTTGTTCGCCAAATGCTCTAAACATGCCAAGGGATACGAGCGGTGCAATTCCGAAAGACTTTGCGTTGCTGCTTGTAGTGAGCAAAACTGATGGAGTAGTGGTGTTCTCAGTTTGCACAAACTGTAGGCTAGAAGCATAAAAAAGCATTATTGGGTCGAGCTGACTAGTAATAGGATGTTCTGTACCTTGCCCTTTTATATAAAAGTAGTAGGGAATAGGTTGCGATCGTGGAGAAACTATAAATGCTCCGTATTCGGCGTCCACAAGAAGATCATCATTAATTTTTATACCGTAGTCGTATGTAAGTTTTTCAATATCGGTTTTCTTCCTTATCGAATTTACTTGACCATATTTTCTGAGTGTATCTCGGTTAATGTTTAAAGAATTGTAGGTAAGAAGTATGTTTCCACCTTGCATTAAATATTGGTCAATCACAAACTTATCTTTATCACTAAAAGGTTTTTGAGGATCCGCTATGATTAGTCCGTCTAGCTTATCCAAAGCATTTATTCGTCCATTTATTGCAACGTCTTTTATAATGTATGTTTCTTCAAGAATGTTGCGCATTGCAGCCGTGTTCTGCGGTTTCAGTTCTGCGTGTCCGCTTAAAAAGCCAATAGTTTTCTTACTTGTTCTGGTTGCTTTATCTATAGCTTCCATCAGTTTATACTCGATGTTGGTAATTGCACGTTGTACCTTGGTTTCAAAATTTTGGTCAAGATAGCTTTGTCCGCCTTCCATAAAGCGCACATATCCCGAAATTGAACCTTTGTAGCTTACCACGGCTCCGGGAAATAAAAAGAGTTGTTGATTTTTTCCTTCGCTTCTGTAGTTTAGGGTTAATGGACGGATGCCTTTTCCTTTAGCAATTAACTGTTCGCTCAGTTCTTTAAAATCTGCTTCTGTTCCAGTATTTGGATTTATGAATTCATATTCTACTCTTTTTCCAGCGTAATATTTAAATTCTTCTAATTTACCTTTGATTGCTTTTTTCAATCTGTTAGCCTCTGCCGGAAGTTCTTCTCCCTCTAAATAGATTTTAAAAAGAATACGTTCGTTCAAAAGAGAGTCGCTATTCAGAAAGTCTTGTGTAGAAGTAGTTAGAGAATACCGTTGGTCTTCTGTAAAATCTACTCTAAAATCAGATAAATTAGCTATCACATTCACAATAACTACTAAAGCTAAAGCAATAACAACAGTAATTACGTAGTAAAACTTGGCGGTTATTTTTTTTGTTTCCATAATTATTTGCGTAAAGATTTTAGTACTGCATGTGTTGCAAAAAGGAAAAACACGATAAGTGTAAAAAAGTAAACTAGGTCACTTAAAACAAGCACCCCTTTTTTGATAGAAGCATAATGTGTTTCCATACCAATACTTTTCACCACAGCGTCTAGGCCTGCAAAGGTAGCATAGCTTCCTAGTAAAGAAAAACCGCTAAACAGAAACCAACAAAGAAACATAGCGATTATGAATGCTACTATTTGATTTTTAGTAATAGAAGAACTAAATATTCCGATAGCTACAAAAGAAGCTCCTAATAATATAAGTCCAAGGTAAGAAGTAATTGCAGCTCCATCATCAATTACACCTATTGGATTTCCCAGATAATGCATAGAGATATAGTAGACTAAAGTGGGCAGAAGACAAATGATTACAAGAGTAACTCCCGCAAAATACTTAGCTAGCAATATTTTTAAGTCAGAAATTGGCCGTGTATACAGCAGTTCAATTGTTCCAGTTCTTTTTTCCTCAGCAAAAGAACGCATAGTAACGGCTGGTATTAAAATTAGAAGTATGAGAGGAGCAAGGTTGAAAAACGGTATTAAATCTGCAATTCCTCCTTCCAGTAAATTAAAATCGTCAGATATAATCCATAAAAATAACCAAGTCGTAACTAAAAATATGGTTATAAAGATATAGCCCAAAATAGAGCTTAAAAAGCTTTTTATTTCTTTAAGATATAACGCGCGCATGTTTAATTTTTATTCAAATGTACAGTTTATCTAACGTAGCAATCTAGCTTTGGTACAAACTTTTAAATATTTCATGTTTAATAAGCACAAAAACGAGTAAATAAAGCTATAAGTTTACAGGTCTAAATTGTGAAGCCGTCAAAATAGATTTCGGTAGACCAAGCTTCAGCTTTTTCTTTAAACCACGGTTTAATAGTTTTCCAGGTAGTTTGAAATGTTTCTGAAACTCTGTAATTTTCAAGTGCAGCATTGTTTATCCAGTCTGAGTAGGTGAAAACAATCTGAGGGTTGTTCTGATCTTGTATTAGTCGCATTCCATTGCATCCTTCAAAAGTTGCAACACGCGTTTTTATCGTATCAAAAAAAACGAGAAAATCCTGTATCTTCTCCTCTGTGAAAGTAAGTTTAACAATTCGTATCATTAAAATAAAGATTCTAGTGTTGTTTTTGATCCTCTGGGTGTAAACTCTATCCGAATCACATCTCCAACGAATAATCCAAATAAAGAATTTGCACCTCCGCCATTACTTGGGGTTCCTTTGTTGATGGCAATTTCTAATAAGTTGTTGTCGTTAAAGAGCGCAACTCTTTCACCGGCCGGAACTTCGTTATAACCCGCAGATATTTCATCGATATAATATTCTTTCTTTCTAAAGTAAATTGTAAACGGAACGTTTCTTCCCATTCTTTGAAACTCGGCTAAAGAAATGTTTGTGATTAGATTACCATAGTGGTCAATATGAATTACATTTCCTTTTAGGACGTTAGATTCTATAACCGGATTGGCAACAAATGCTCGTTTTACAGCTTCTTTTCTACTGCCTATGCTGTCTGGATCTACTTTATTTATTAAGGCACATGCAGCAGGTGCTAAAATGTTTTTAGTTGGAAATTTCATTAAATTAGGATTGGATAAAACGTCGTCTATCGTCCAAATTTTATCTGGTTTGTTCTGACCAAGTATGAGACTAAATATTCCATTATCTGTAGCTACAAAATATTGATTTTTGTACAGCATAAAGCTCGGTAGAGATCCAGCACCATTGTCTCCAAAATTAATAATTGGTTCGCTATCTACTCCTATAAGGTGAACTGTTCCGTCTTCAAAATCAGACATGCAGCTCTTTATAAAAAGTGAGGCTTGGGCAATATTAAAGGGTTTTACATTGTGTGAGATATCAATGAGGTGTACATCTTTAGACATTGCTAAAATCGCTCCTTTTAAGGAAGCAACATAGTGGTCGTTTAAACCCATATCTGTCGTTAATGTAATTATATTCATTTATCGCAACGCAAACGTCAATTAATAATAGAAAAATTATAATTTTGAAGTCAAAATTAAGGTTATTTTTCAGAAAACTCGTATCTATACAAGGATGAAATTACGTTTTAATAAATTATAATTTGCAAGAAAAGAAAATCGAAATTGTAGGGCTTAACCCTGTGGAGCTTTTAGGTGTTAATAACACAAAGCTAAAAGCAATAAAAAATTATTTTCCAAAACTTAAAATTGTAGCCAGAGGAAATGTCTTAACCATTAATGGAGAAGCATCTGAAATAGGCCGTTTCCAAACAAAGTTTGAGAGTATTCTTTCCTTTTTTCATAAGTACAATGAAATTACCGAAGGTAATATAGACAATCTTATGGTTGAGGATTCTGTTGAAATGTTAAGCGGAGATGGTTCGGAAATTATAGTACATGGAAATGGAGGTGCGAAAATTAAAGCAAGAACCTTTAATCAACGCGAACTAGTTAAGTCGGTAAATAAAAACGACATGGTTTTTGCTGTTGGACCGGCTGGAACGGGTAAAACGTATACAGCAGTTGCTTGTGCGGTAAGGGCTTTGAAAGCAAAAGAAGTAAAGCGTATTATTTTAACGCGTCCTGCAGTAGAAGCCGGAGAGAATCTTGGTTTTTTGCCAGGCGATTTGAAAGAAAAGCTTGATCCGTACATGATGCCTTTGTACGATGCGTTGAGAGATATGATTCCAGCCGAGAAATTAGCTGACCTTATCGAGTTGGGCGTAATTGAAATTGCTCCGTTGGCATTTATGAGAGGTAGAACGTTAGATAAGGCATTCGTTATTTTAGATGAAGCCCAAAATGCTACAATTGCTCAAATGCGCATGTTTTTGACCCGCATGGGTAAAAGTGCCAATTTTGTTATTACCGGTGATGCTTCTCAAATTGATTTACCGAGAAAGCAACGCTCGGGTTTAATCTATGCATTAGACGGATTAAAGGATGTTGAAGGTATAGGTGTTGTAAGGTTAAACCAAAATGATGTGATACGTCATAAATTAGTTAAAAGTATTATAGCAGCATTTGATAAATTAGAAGAAGATGAATAAAGCATTGATTAAAACAGATTATAATTTTCCGAATCAAACAAAGGTTTACAAAGGAAAAGTACGAGATGTTTATACGATTAACACTGATTTGTTAGTCATGATTGCCTCAGATAGAATATCTGCGTTTGATCATGTTTTACCAAAAGGTATTCCATTTAAGGGTCAGGTTTTGAACCAAGTTGCTACTATGTTCTTGAAGGCTACAGAAGATATTGTACCTAACTGGTTGTTGGCAACTCCAGACCCTATGGTTGCAGTAGGCTTGGCTTGTGAACCTTATCGAGTTGAAATGGTAATTAGAGGGTATTTGTCTGGACATGCTGCACGCGAGTATAAAGCGGGTAAACGAATACTTTGTGGTGTAGAAATGCCAGAAGGTATGAAGGAAAACGACAAGTTTCCAACACCAATTATTACCCCTGCTACGAAGGCAGATGAAGGCCATGATGAAGATATCTCTAGAGAGGAAATTATACTTCAAAATATAATACCTGAAGAAGAATACATTCAACTAGAAAACTATACACGAGCATTATTTCAACGTGGTACAGCGTTAGCTGCAGAAAAAGGATTGATATTAGTGGATACGAAATATGAGTTTGGAAAAAAAGATGGTAATATCTATTTAATAGATGAGATACACACGCCAGATTCTTCTCGTTATTTTTATGCAGAAGGTTATGAAGAAAGACAGCGTAAAGATGAACCACAAAAACAACTTAGTAAAGAGTTTGTTCGTCAATGGCTAATAGAAAATGATTTTCAAGGATTGGAAGGGCAAAGCATACCAGTAATGCCAGATGAATTTGTAGAGGTAGTTACAGAAAGGTATATAGAATTATTTGAAAAGATAATTGGACTTCCGTTTCAACAAGAAGACGCGAGCCATATAGAGGAAAGGGTAGAACGTAATATCTTGGCTTATTTGAAAGAACAAGGACTTTAATTTTTTTAAAGCATCCATTTTATTCTTGCTTTGGTTACTTGAGATCTATTTACGATTTCCAAAAGAGGTGTTTTTTTAAAAGTATTTTAAGCGCTAATTATAGCGGTTTTACATCAAATTATAGTTGACTTAATTTTTTGTTTTACAACTTAATTAGAGTTACTATCTTTGCACCCATGCAAGAAAAAATTTTAATCTTAGATTTTGGTTCTCAGTATACACAACTTATAGCAAGACGAGTAAGAGAGCTAAATGTTTATTGTGAAATCCATCCATGGAATAAAGTTCCTAAGTTAGAGAGTAACATTAAGGGTGTAATCCTTTCTGGTAGTCCTTTCTCTACAAGAGATGAAAACGCTCCAAAGCCAGATTTGTCTGAGATTAAAGGCAAACTTCCCTTGCTTGGAGTTTGTTTTGGTGCGCAGTACCTAGCACTTAATTATGGGGGTGAAGTACTGCCGTCAAAAATTAGAGAATACGGTAGAGCAAACCTTTCTTATGTAGATACAGAGAATGAACTTACACAAGGTATGTCCGACAATTCTCAAGTTTGGATGTCTCACGGTGATACAATTAAAGAAGTTCCGTCAAATTATAAAATTATTGCAAGTACTCCGGATGTGAAAGTTGCAGGATATAAAATTGAAGGAGAAGTAACCTACGGAATCCAATTTCATCCAGAAGTGTATCACTCCTTAGAAGGAGGTAAGTTACTCAAAAATTATATCGTAGATATTTGTGGTTGCTCCCAAGATTGGACACCCGACTCATTTGTTGAAGATACGGTTGAAAAACTCAAAGCACAGCTTGGAGAAGATAAAGTTATACTTGGTCTTTCGGGTGGTGTTGATTCTTCAGTTGCTGCAGTTTTATTACATAAAGCGATTGGTGAAAACCTACATTGTATTTTTGTGAACAATGGATTATTGCGTAAAAACGAATACGATTCTGTTTTAGAAAGTTATAACGGAATGGGTTTAAATGTAAAGGGAGTAGATGCTTCTGCTTTGTTTTACAAAGAATTAGAAGGTTTAACAGACCCAGAAGCAAAAAGAAAAGCAATTGGCAAAGTCTTTGTAGATGTCTTTGACGAAGAATCTAAACTAGTAAAAGATGCTAAATGGTTAGGCCAAGGAACAATTTATCCAGATGTGATTGAGTCTGTTTCTGCAACGGGTGGACCGTCAGCTACAATAAAATCGCACCATAACGTTGGTGGATTGCCAGATTATATGAAACTGAAAGTAGTAGAGCCTTTAAAACTATTGTTTAAAGACGAAGTTAGAAGAGTTGGAAAATCACTTGATATTTCTCCTGCAATTTTGGGTAGACACCCATTCCCTGGACCGGGATTAGGAATACGAATTTTAGGAGATGTAACAGCAGAAAAGGTTAGAATTCTTCAAGAAGTAGATCATATTTTTATTTCTTCACTAAAAGAAGAAGGGTTGTATGATGAGGTTTGGCAGGCAGGAGCAATTTTCCTACCTATACAATCTGTTGGAGTTATGGGAGATGAAAGAACATATGAGAACGCAGTAGCCTTAAGAGCGGTTACCTCTACAGATGGTATGACAGCTGATTGGTGCCACCTACCTTATACGTTTTTAGCTAAAGTTTCAAATAAAATAATTAATCAAGTCAAAGGGATAAATAGAGTAACATATGACATAAGCTCTAAACCACCTGCTACTATAGAATGGGAATAATATGAAAGGAATAATTGTAAGTCTTTTTACACTCTTAGCACTGAGTGTTTTTGCACAGCCAGAGTTAGCGCAAAAAAAAGTTGTTAAAAACAAAGTATGCTACGTTCATGTAGTGCAAGAAGGTAATACGCTTTATGGTATTCAAAGATTGTACAATGTTCCTGTTAAAGAAATAATTGCTTTCAATCAAGGTTTAGAAGAAGATTTACAGGTAGGACAGATTATTTATGTTCCTTCCGAACTTTCCGTAGACGATACAGAAACAATAGACTACTTCTTTCATTCGGTTGAGCCAAATCAAACGCTTTATGGTATTTCAAGAATTTATGAATGTACGGTAGATGATTTATTGAAACTTAACCCAGATGCTGCCAGCGGTATACAGGTTGGCGAGAGACTAAAAATTAAGAAAGATAAGAAGACTGAAACAGTGCTACCTATAGCCAAAACGCTAGAAAGCGAAATATTGAAAAAGGAATTAAAAGTTGCATTTCAAGATAGTATTGCTCTTCATACGGTTCAAAAAGAACAAACGCTTTATGCCATATCAAAGAAGTATAAGGTTGACGTTGACGAGCTAGTACGTTTAAATGACATAAAGAAAGGTAAGATTAAAGAAGGTGAGGTTTTAAAAATTCCACTTCAAAAACAAGTTGTTCAAACGATTAAACAACAGCCAATTCCTAGTCCATTTCCATTAGATTCATTACGTGTAACAGATACTATTTCATTTGCATTAAAGGCGAAGTATAAAATAGCCGTTATCTTACCCTTTTTATACGAAAAAAATGGAAGTGCTATCTCGGGAATAGTAAACGCAAAAACGAAGCTTAATCCAATTTCGGATGTAGCTGTAGAGTTTTATACAGGAGCAAAAGTAGCGTTAGATTCTTTAGAGAAAATGGGGCTAGTAGCAGAAGTAGAGTTTTTTGATTCAAAACGAGATTCATTAACGGTAGCTAAACTAGTAAACAGTAATGCCTTTCAAAATACAGATATCGTAATTGGGCCATTCTTCACACAAACTATTGAAGTAGTTGCAAATTGGGCGAAAGAAAATAAAAAAAGAATGGTGGTGCCTGTTCCTATTGATACAAAGTATTTAAATAACAACCCCTACGTTAGTTGCGCTGTACCCTCAGAATTAACACAAATTAAGGCTCTTGCGAATTACATGGCTAGAACGCACGGAGATGATAATGTGGTACTTGTAAAGTCGGGTATTAGCGCAGATAATTTAAATTATCAAACCTTTAGAGATGAGTTTAACAGATTAACTACAGAAAAGTCCTACAGAGCAGCACTAAAAGAGGTTAGTTTAGGCGGGTCATCAGGAACAGATTTATCTTATGCCGTTGTAAAAGATACCTTAACAGTATTTGTAGATTTATCAGAGAATGTATCGCATGTTATGAAGTTTATGACAACCCTAAACAAGGTTAAAAATAAATCTGGATTCTCTAAAGCTCAAATTATTGCTGTAGGAAGAAAGGAATGGATGAATATTGGAGAATTGAATTCTTATTATAAAAACAGGGCGCAATTACATTTTGTTTCTCCGAATGATTTAAACTACGAAAAGTTAGAAATGAAGAACTTTGTTCTAGACGTTAGAAAACAATTTGGTGTAGATGCATCAAAATACACTGCTCAAGGTTTTGATGTTACATATAGTTATTTAAGTAATTATTGTTTAGGAATGAATGTACAAGGTGGATTAATAAACGACATTAAAATCTCCCAAAAAGGCCACGGAAATGGTTCGGAAAATAGTACATGCTTTATCCTTAAACAAGAAGATTTTTCAATAAAAAGGGTAAGTGTTGTTAATGACTAAAGAAGAAATAAGCGAAGCGTTTAAGTTGCTTCAAGATCGAATTTGTAAACGATTAGAAGCACTAGATACAAAAGCACAATTTCACCAAGACCTTTGGAGTAGAAAAGAAGGTGGAGGAGGTAGAACTAGAATTATTCAGGCGGGTAAGGTTTTCGAAAAAGGAGGTGTTAATTATTCTGCGGTTCACGGTCCTGTTTCTGACATGATGCGCAAGCAATTAAAGTTAGATGGGAATGAATTTTATGCTACTGGCGTATCCATTGTTTTGCATCCTCACAATCCTCATGTTCCTATCATGCATATGAATGTGCGTTATTTTGAGTTAGATACCGGAGAACATTGGTTTGGTGGAGGAATAGATATGACTCCTCATTATGTGATTCCAAATCAAGCAAAAGACTTTCATTTAGCTTTAAAAGAAATTTGTGATAAATATGACCCAACTTTTTATCCAGAATATAAAACATGGGCAGATAAGTATTTTTTTATTCCCCATAGAGAAGAAACTAGAGGTGTAGGCGGTATTTTTTATGATCACATAAAAACCAAATCACAAGCTGAAAAAGAGAAAATGATCAATTTTGCTCTGGATTTAGGAGATGCTTTTGCGCAACTGTATGAACATCAATATCGTTTAGGTGTTATAAAAGAAGTTTCAGAGCAGAATATTTTGTGGAGAAACATAAGAAGAGGAAGGTATGCAGAGTTTAATTTAGTATATGATAGAGGTACGCATTTCGGTTTAAAAACTGGAGGCAGAATTGAATCTATATTAATGAGCTTGCCTAAAATCGTGGGATGGGAATATAATTATGTTCCAGAAGAAAATTCTAACGAAGCCCAAACATTGAAATGGTTAAAGGAAATACCTGAATGGATAGATAAAATTTAGTAAAATGAAAATTATAGCCATTACAGTAAGTTTAATTTTGACTGGTTTTGTTTTTTCTCAGGAAGAGAAAACAGCGTCAAAAAAAGAAGTGAAAAAAGAACAAAATAGAGCAACTGAATTGCCTATTTCTAAGTCAGAAGGTAAAATCATAATTAGAGAAAAGAAAAGACCGATTGCTTCAGGACAAAAGTCGACACAAAAAGTAGCAATAGAACCTAAGAAACAAAAGCAACCGAAAAAGTAAAAGATAATGTTGATTAATAGACTTTTTACTTTTTTTCTTCTTGTCTTGGCTACTTCTTTTTCCACATTAGCCCAGTCCTGCAATATTTCAAATTTCGAAGTTTATGGCAATCAAATTGCTTGCGATACTTTTTGGACGATGGATGGAGTAGTTGAGTTTCAGAACCCGCCTGCTACAGGAGATTTGATTTTTGAAGATTGCGCTGGTAACATAAGCGTTTTAGCAACGGCACCTTTTTCCTCTCCTATTAATTATTCAGGTATTACAGGTCCTGTTACCAGCTTAACAGCAAGTAATTGTGATTTCGAAGTGTATTTTTCAGCACAACTAACCTGCTTGAACTCAGATAGTATTCTTTTTCCTGCCACCGCTCCGCCAGAAGAAGCAGGTACAGTTACACAAAACTTTATAGGTAACGGAATAAATAACTATATTTTGTGTGACGGAGATTCACTTACAATTACTTCCAATGACGACTATAACATTCAAAGTACCGATCCTTCAGATAATACATCACTGATTTATTTCGTTTACACGTGCCCACCTTCGCCAGGTGGAGTGGGAGTAAATCCAGCTCTCGACCCTTGTTTTCAAAATTACTTTACATCAGAAGATATTACATTAACGAATAACGGTGGTGCAGCTGACCCATTAATTCAAGCGCTTGGAAATCCCGTAGATAATATTTTCTACATCGTTCCCATTACTGCGGTTAATGTGGTGGGAAATAACATAACAATTACCCAAGATTGTTATGATTTAGCATTAGATCAAATGACAACTGTACAGTATTTAAATCCAATAGTTACAACGTTAACTGAGAGTTGTAGTACAGGTGAAGCAATAATTAATATTCAAGGTGGATATACAGAGTTTTACGGAGGTCCAGGCACAAATAATACAGTTTCTAATATACAACCTCCTTCACTCACTTTTAACGGCACATCTATCGGTAATAACGGAAATTTAATTTTGGAATTTCTCACAGAGGGTTTAGCTTATTCTTTCGATATAACGGGAGCAAATGGCTGTACAACATCATTTTCATCAAATTTCATCATTCCAGATGACGCTAGCTTTACCTACCCAATGAATTCTTACTGTGTTACAGATGGTGATCCGTCGCCTACCGTCACAGGCGTAAATGGAGGAACCTTTTCTTCTACTCCTGGATTAACATTAGATCCAGTTTCAGGAACAGTAGATTTGTCTACATCTCTCCCGGGAAATTACACGGTTAGCTATCAAACTCCTCCTTCTATATGTTCAGGAATAGAAACATTTGCGATAGTCGTTAATGATTTACCTCTTTTATCTCCTTCCAATAGCGGACCAATCTGTATAGGTCAATCTGTAAATTTATCAGCTTCAAATGCAGTAAGTTATACGTGGGATAATGGTTTGGGTGCTGGACAAAACCAGACCGTATCTCCAATAGTAACTACAGCTTACACGGTTACAGCTACAGATATAAATGGATGCACTAATTCGGCAACTACAACGGTTCTTGTCAATTCCTTGCCAATTGTTGATGCAGGTACAGATATTGCAGTTTGTTCAGGTAATTTGGCTACCTTAAATGGTTCCGGAGCATTAACATATGTCTGGGATAATGCTGTTTCTAATGGTGTTCCGTTTGCTCCATTAGTAACAAATACATATACGGTAACAGGTACAGATAATAATGGTTGTTCAAATACAGATCAAGTAGTAGTTACCGTTAATGATTTACCCGTTGTATCAGTCGGAGCAGATCAAAGCGTTTGTGAGAATTCGTCTGTGGTTTTATCCGCATCCGGAACACCTACTATAAGTTGGGATAATGGTGTAACTAACAACACTTCATTTGTTCCAAATATCGGTGCCACAACCTATACAGCCACAGGAACAGATGCCAACGGTTGTTCAAATACAGCGAGTGTTAACATAACTGTAAATCCAAATCCAGTAGTTACTATCTTAGGTAATACAAGCTATTGTCAAGGCACGAGTGCTTCGCTGCAAGTGAATACTACGGCGGTTTCTTACGTTTGGAGTTCGGGAGGGAATCAACAAACAGAAACCGTAACTACTGCAGATAACCCAATTTCTGTAACAATTACAGATGCAAATGGATGCAACGCTACTTCTGCTGCCCTTTCGGTTACAGAGTTGTTGCCAGTTACTACCAATAACAATATAGAGATTTGTCAAGGTCAAACCGCAACTATACATGGAAATATAGAAACAGTAGACGGAACTTATACGCAAGTTTTTCCAGATGTTAATGGATGCGACAGCACGTCAAACGTTGTTTTAACTGTTAACCCTTTGCCCACTGTAAATGCAGGAGCAGATTTTACAACATGCGAAAACACCCCGATAACATTAACCGGATCTGGGGTTTTGCTGTTATCGTGGGACAATGGAGTAGTAGACAATGTTCCGTTTTTACCTCCTTTAGGAGTTACCACGTATACACTTACGGGTACTGATGCAAACGGATGCTCAAACACCTCTAGTTTAGATGTAACAGTTTTACAAAACCCATTTGTTGATGCAGGTGCTGACCTATTAGTATGTGATGGTGAACAAGTTCTTTTAAGTGCACTAACTCCCGATCCGTCTACGGTTTTAACTTGGGATAATGGAGTGCAAAATAGTATTGCTTTTACTCCAAGTATTGGTGTTTTAAATTACCAAGTTACAGCTGTAGATATTAATGGTTGCAGCTCTTCAGATGATGTGCAAGTAGCTGTCTCTCCATTGCCAACAGTAGATGCTGGAGCAAATCAAATTGTTTGCGAAAGTGAATCAACCACGTTAAACGCCAGTGGAGCAACAACTTATATTTGGAACAATGGAGTAAGTAATGGCGTGCCTTTCTCACCTACTCAAGATACCTTTTACGTAGTAATAGGTACAACGCCATTGGGGTGTTCATCTTCAGATAGTGTATTTATAGCAATTGAAAATTTAAATCAAGTTTCTTTTTCGGCCAATGAGGTTCAAGGTTGCGCTCCTCTAAATGTTGTGTTTACCGGAACTGATATTCCAAATTCTACTTGTCTTTGGGATTTTGGAAACGGATTCACAAGTACGTCTTGTGCAAGTAGTTCGGCTGTATTCTTAAATACAGGATGTTATGATATTTCATATACAAGTATAAGTCAAAACGGATGTGAAAGCACTGCAACCTTGATTGATTATGTGTGCGTAGATGAAAGTCCTACTGCGTTGTTTTCAAGTTCTACAAACCAAATCTCTTTAGATGCTTCAGAGGTTAGTTTCTTGAATAATTCAACTGGGGCTTCTAGTTATTTTTGGGATTTTAGTGGTCAGGGAACCTCAACTTCTCTTAACCCGAGTTTCGAATTTACTATAGATGAGGTAACACAGTTCGAAATAAACTTAACCGCTATTTCAGATTTAGGCTGTAGAGATACTTTCACACTTTTAATTAACTCAGTAGAGGAATTGCTTTTTTATGTACCTAATTCATTTACCCCTGATGGGAATGAATTAAATAACGTTTTTCTTCCGATTTTTACACAAGGCTTTGACCCATTTGATTTTAACTTACTCATCTTTAACCGATGGGGAGAGGTTGTCTTTGAATCAAATAATCCTACTGTAGGTTGGGACGGAACGTATGGAATGAATGGAGGTTCAATTGTTAAAACAGGTACTTATGTTTGGAAAATTGAATTTAAAACCGATAAAAGTGATGAACGCAAGCTTTCAACAGGACACGTAAATGTATTGCGTTAGTTGTTTTAAATTTAACAAATAAGTAAAAAAAGATTAAATTAATCTTAACTATTTTATCTTCTTTTTTTCTAAGCAACCAATTAAGGAAATAATCGTTTCTTTGGTAACTAAAGTTTTTCAAATGTCTAAAAAATTATTGTTTCTAACGCTTGTTGCATTTTGTTTACTTGGACAAGAGTCTCACGCCCAGTTCACTTCAGATTGGCAAACCTTTTATTCTTCCGATGATATTCGAATAGAAGCCAAAACAGTGCAAGTTAATATTTCTAATAGAGATCAAAACCTGATTGTTTTCAGAATTGAAAACCTGACGGATGAAAAGGTGAAAACGAGTTATAAACAACATATTTACAGAGGAGATTATTGCCATGGTTGCACAAGTACTAGTGGTGAATACGATTTTGAAGTCACTTTAGAGCCAAAACAAATTTTAAACGGAGAAAATTCGCTTAAAGAAAATAAAGCATTGTGTGTATTCAACACCTTTGTGAAACTAGTGCCGGGTATGTCAGATATTTCTATCGATAAAATTGACTTCGTAAATATTACAACTATTAAACTTTAATAATGAAAAATAGAATTAAACATATCCTTCTTTTCACGAGTTTATTTGTTGCTTTCAGTTCAGGTGCTCAGTGTATAGTAGAAATTGAAACAGATAGTGTTTGGGTAGACTGTGGAACAATGGTTACTTTAAATGCGGTTGGATTATCAGATAATCCTGCGCTAAGTACAGACTTTAACGGAAACCAAATTGGTGCAGGTTGGCAATCGTCAAGCACACCCTTGTTTACAAATCCGTGCGGACCAACCTTGGATGGAACCCCAAGCGCTTGGTTTGGGAATGTACCTTTTCCAAGAACTTTAACTACAAATGGTTTTGACTTAAGTTGTGGTGGACAAGTTTGTTTTGACCTAGATTTTGGTAATGACGATTTTAATTCAAATGACTGCGAAGATCCAGATCAAACAGATGAAGGAGTTTATTTTCAATACTCCATCAATGGTGGAGCTACTTGGATAGATATCTTTTATTTTGAACCTACGAACTTATACGGTAACTCCTACTACCAATGGGATACTTACTGTTTTACTTTGCCAATAGCAGCCCAAACAGCAAATACAATGTTCCAATGGGAACAACCCAATGCGAGCTCTACAGTAAATGACCATTGGGGTATCGATAATATTTCTATAATTCCAACAAATTGTGGATATTGGTATGATTGGGAAAATTTGCCTGGTGCAGTAGATCCACAATCTCAGGCATTCGTTCCAGACTCTTCAGGTACGTTTATAGTAAACTTTACAGATGGTGTTAACGGTTGTTCTGATACATTAAATCTTACTGTAGATCCATGTGATTGTCAAATTACAAATATGAACGCAATTGTTAATCCATGTACAGCAACTGGAACTTTTTCTGTTCAAGGAGGTGTTGCTTTTAACGATAACCCTGGAACAGGTAATTTACTTGTAGAAGCAACAAATGCTTCAGGTACGTATACGTATACTTACGGACCTCCTTTTACGAATGGTAGTTTCAATATTTATTTGATATCAAATATACCGGCTGATGGTTCTCCTCTGGAGATAAAAGCCTACTTTACGGATGATACATTGTGTCAAAATATAATTTTGGATGTTTCTCCAGGTACGCCAATTGTCGATTCTATATATGGCGGTTCTATTTATTGTCAAGGCGACGTGGTAGATGATATTCAAGTTGACGTACAAGGTGCCGGACCCTTCACTTTAAATTATCTTTTTGACGGCACTCCCCAGACAATTACATCTCCTAACACTACAATTTCATTGGGTAATGCACAAGGTGTATACGAACTGGTAAGTATTACCTCTGGTGGGTGTTCTGCGCTAGTTGATTTCCAAGATAGTATTATTATAAACCCAACTCCAATTACAAATGCGGGTGCAGATTTTCTAGTCTGTGAAGGGTCAACAATAACACTAAGTGCTTCAGGTGCGCAAACGTATGTGTGGGATAATGGAGTTGCAGATGGTGTTTCTTTTATCCAAGATCCAGGAGTAGTTACATATGAAGTTGTAGGTACTTCTGCAGAGGGTTGTTCATCTGATGATCAGATTACAGTAGAAGTAGAAGCAAATCCAAATGTTTCTTTCTTTGCAGATACGTTATTGGGTTGTGAACCTTTTAGTGTAATGTTCCAGAATGAAACCGAAGGATTAGTAACAAACTGCACTTGGGAATTGAACGGAGAGCAAGTAGATGTATGTGGAGATTTAAACTATACTTTCTTGAATGCAGGTATTTTCTCTGTCTCTTTAACAGCCGAAACTGCTAATGGTTGCTCGGGTTACTATGAGCTAATCGATTATATCGACGTAAGAAGTAATCCAGATGCAGATTTCACTGCTAACCCTTTCTCGACAGATATTCTTGATGGAGAAATTAGTTTTACTAATGAGTCTGTAGGTGCTACAAGTTACGAATGGGATTTTGGTGATGAAACAGGAGTAACTTCTGCGGTTAATCCAACACATCAATTTCCTACTTTAAGTGCAGGAACTTACCCTATTACTCTTGTAGCGACTATATATCCAGGTTGTTCAGATACAGTTGTCAAAGCTATTGAGGTTATTGAAGATTTGTTTTATTTTATTCCAAACTCATTTACGCCAGATGGAGACGAGTTCAATCAAACTTTCCAACCTGTATTTGTGATGGGATTTGATCCCTACGATTTTCAACTTACTATCTTTAATAAGTGGGGAGAGGTAATTTGGGAAAGTTTTGATGCAAGCGCAGCTTGGGATGGAACATATAACGGTAAAATCGTTCCGGCAGGTTCTTATGTTTGGCGCTTAGAATTTAAATCTTCGTTAAACGATAAACGTTTTAATGAAACCGGACACCTCAACGTGATTAGATAAGGAATATTGATTTTAAAGAAAGTTGCCCTTAATTTATGCCAATTGTCATAAGTTAACGGCTTTTTTTATGGAATTTGGGCAACTTTACAAATGTCTTAACGTTGGTATTACGTATATTTCCTAAAAATTGAATATTATGTTAAAAATTGTTGCGATTCTAATGTTACTTTCTTTTACTGGAGTATCCTTAGCGCAAAACAAAATCGATCAACGCTTAATCGATAATGAAGGTGAAAAAATTGAAGAAATTTATCAATTTAGATCAGATTATTACAACTATCTCGTTTACGAGTTAAACGCTGGTTATGATCTTTTAGATAAGAAAGAAGCCAAGAAGATTAATGATGCTATTAAAATGACAGCATCAGATCTTGAAAACCAAACAGGGAAAATATTAACTGTAGATGCCATTGAAGCAGCTAACTTTAATTTCAAAGCCTTTGGTTTAGTAGTTCACTTAAAAGAGCAAACTTTAGTTAAAATTGACAAAGGAAATTTCTTGTTAATTAAATCTAAACTCACTATAGCTAACGAATTTTCAAAATTGCCTTTAAGTCATAAATAACAGAAGATGAAAACAATTTTTATTTTTATACTATCGGTATTTACCGTTAACCTTGCTTTTACGCAGATTACTTTTGGTCCTGCTTCAAATGGAACCACTTATAATACCTGTAACGATTTTCTAATTGACAGTGGAGGTCAAGGTGGTACAGGTTATGGCGTAAATGAGTTACAAACAATTACCATTTGTCCAGATACGCCTAATGAAATTATTTCTATTACGTTTAATCTCTTTAGTTTAGATTTAACAAATACCGGGACACAGCAAAACCCCGACCTTGATCAGATGTCAGTTTTTGACGGGATGGATGTAAACGCTCCAACGCTAGGGAGTTATACAGGTAATGGTTTGCAACAAGTTGTTATCCAAGCAACACAGCTTAACCCTACTGGTTGTATTACGCTGCAGTTTTATTCTAACAATTTAGGAACAGGTCAATTTTCAGCTTCAGTAAGTTGTGAAACGCCGTGTAACGACCCTTTTGCAGGCGCCGAAATTATTGGAGGAATAACTACGGATAGTATCCGGGTTTGTATAGGTGAAACAGTGAATTTTCAAAATACGAACTCTTCAGCTGCACCTGGTTTTATATTAATTGATTATCAGTGGGACTTTATGGACGGTACTTCGGCTCAAGGGCAAAGCGCATCTCACGCTTATGACGTAGCAGGAGAGTATCGAGTACAGTTATATGTAACAGATGATAATGGATGCTCTAACCCAAACTTAGTTGATTTACAAGTCCTTGTAGGAACCGAACCTACTTTTATTGGTTTCCCTGGAGATACTACTTTATGTTTAGGAGAACAGCTTACACTAACTGCTGATCCAGTTACCTACCAACAAATTTGGAATGGATTTTCTGGTGTACAAGCGGTAGATGATGGTTGTTTATATGACAGTCTTCTCGGGGTTGCTCAAGAAATACCTTTGCTTCAAACAGGTTTTAACGCTGGGGCAACTGTCAATTCTATGGCAGATCTTCAAAGTTTATGTATAGAAATGGAACACTCTTTTATGGGAGATTTAGTTTTAATTGTACAATGCCCTAATGGCCAATCTGTAACATTACACCAACAAGGTGGAGGTGGAACTCAGTTAGGTGTACCCATTCAAACGGATAACGTAGACTGCGATGATCCAACTACACAAGGTGTTCCAAGTATTTATTGCTTTACACCTCAGGCTACTGAAACATGGGTAGGTTGGGTAGCAAATCAAGGAGGATTTGGTTTAACTTTACCTCCTGGTGATTATGCGTCTGTGAATCCATTAGATGGATTAATAGGTTGTCCGCTAAATGGAATTTGGACATTAAATGTAATCGATAATTGGGCTGCTGATGATGGAACAGTTTTTAGTTTTGGAGTAAATTTCGACCCTTCTCTCTACCCAGCAGTTACTCAGTTTGAACCTCAAATTGGTCCTAATTCAGACTCTTCTTTTTGGGCAGCTGGACAATTCATTACGAATATGTCTCCAGACGGAAATGTTATAGATTTAAACATTACTACGCCAGGAACATATGTTTATGAGTACTTTGTTACAGACGATTTTGGTTGTACGAATGACTCTACAGTTACCGTTACGATGGAAGGGAATCCGCAGGCAAATGCTGGCTTGGATACAACAATTTGCGGACAAGCAAATGCTCAAGTTCAATTAAATGGAAGTATTCTTGGTGGAGCAAATTCGGGTTCGCCATGCACGTATGCTCTGCTACTTGAAGATTCATTTGGTGATAGTTGGAATGGAAATACAATTGATGTTACAATAAACGGTACAACAACAAACTATACTGTTGGTTTTAATAACAACGGCGGTAGTTCTAACCTGATTAACTTAAATATTCCACATGGAGCAAGTATAAGCCTTACTTTTAACGCTACAGGAAACTGGATTAATGAGTGTGAATTTACTCTAACAGATCCAAACGGAACAGTGATTTATCAAGATGGACAAGTAGGATCACCGTCTACAGCAACACAGAGTTTCGTTGCAGACTGCTACGGTGGTTTTGTTTTTGAATGGACGTCTCCAACAAATTTAAATGACCCAACGGTTCCAAATCCAGTTGCTACTTTGAGTAACCCAGAAACATTTACACTTTCTATCTACCCAATAGGTCACCCTCTTTGTGTTACTACCGATGATGTAAATGTAAATCTAGCGCAAGTACCAGATGCAGGAAATGACTCCGTATTAACAATTTGTGCTGATGGTGCACCGCAGGATTTGTTTCCATTACTTGGTCCAAATGCAGAAACAACCAATGCCATTTGGTTAGATCCTAACAACGCTGTTATAAACATGCCTTATGATCCGTTAACAATGGACGGAGGAACTTATAAGTATGTAGTTGGAGTAGGATGTACAGATACGGCAGAGGTAATAGTTACAGAGGTAGTTATTAGTTTAACATCCAATTTAACAGACTCTGATTGTAATGCATGCAATGGAGTAGTAGAGGTAAATGCGCTAAACAATACTAATCCTACACAGTATTCTTTAGACGGAATAGCCTTTCAACCTACTAACGTATTTACAAGTATTTGTCCAGGCACTTATACAGTAAGTGTAATAGATGATTTAGGCTGTGGAGCTGATCTATCAGTTACGATTAATGAAATTAATTTACCTACAATTGATTTAGTAACGGTAACAAACGTAGATTGTAACGCTGCGAATAACGGTGCTGTGGATATTGCGGGCAGTAATGTAACACAGTATGAAATTGACGGTCCAACCGGTATTCAAACTAATGCTACTGGTAGTTTTACGAACTTAGCTCCAGGTAATTATACCGTTACTGTTGATAATGGTTTCGGGTGTACGGCAATCGATAATTTTGTTGTTACAGAACCAAATCCGCTTATTATTACCAATATTATTTCTGATTCAGTTATTTGTGAAGGAGCTACCATAGATCTTTTTGTAGCTGGGCAGGGTGGAAGTTCTCCGATTACTTTTGAGTGGACAGAAAATACGGCTGTAATAGGAACTGGGAATACACTCACAGTTTCGCCTCAAGCAAGTACTCAGTATTGTGTCACAATAACAGAAGCTTGTGGTTCTCCTACCCAAACAGAATGTGTTACAGTTTCAAATCCAACAGTTATTCAACCTGTTTTAACGCCAGACATTACAGGAGCATGTTTCCCGTTTGAAGTTGTCTTTACCAACAATACCAATTCTTCTGAGGTTGCCTTTACGGAAATTAGTTTCGGAGATGGAACGGACGTTGTTTTGAATGGATTATCTCCAGTTGCTCATACGTACCAACAAGCCGGTATTTATGACGTAAATGTTCAGATTACTTCGGTTTTTGGATGTGAGTACTCAGTGTCTTATCCTAGTTTAATTACAGCTTATGATTACCCTGAGGCAGACTTTAATAGTATGCCATCTCCTGTTTCGATGTTTGATACCGAGGTACAGTTAACATCCTCCAGTTCATCAGATGTTGTTGGGTTTAATTGGAGTTTTACGGGGGCAGATATAGTAACTTCTAGTTTAGAAGATCCCATGGTTAACTATCCAGAATTGGAAGTAGGTAGCTACCCAGTGCAATTGATTGTAACAAATGCAAATGGTTGTTCAGATACCATTGTAAAAGACGTAAATGTAATTAGTGATGTTTTATTTTTTGCACCGAATACATTTACACCAGATGACAACGAATTCAATCAAAACTGGAGTGTAAGCATACTTGGTATTGATGTGTATGATTTCAATGTTAAAGTTTTTAATCGTTGGGGTCAAATAATGTTTGAATCTAATGATCCTAATGGAGCGTGGGATGGAACTTATGGTGGTAAGCTGGTACCTTCAGGCATGTATGCGTGGATATTGGAAACCAAAGATGCAGAAACCGATGCAAGATACAAGTATCAAGGTCATGTTACTGTATTAAGGTAGGCAGTCATAAAATTAAAGAAAAGGGTATTCAAAAGAATACCCTTTTTTATGTTCACCAAATTTGTTCTATTATCTTTGTAGCATGAAATGGATAGGGAAACGAATTAGTGTTGTAGATCAAAAAGATGCTGTTTCTTTTGTGATATATCCTGAGAATATAGGTTGGAAAATATACATTTTAGCAGCTTGGCTTTTACTCTGGATTTCTATTGGAGTCTATGTTACGAGTCAGCTTTTCGGTGGATATAATCAAAGCGAAAAAATAGCACTTGCCATATTTATGGCCTTCTGGTTTTACTTTTTTGTTCGAGTAGGAAGAACATTTTTATACCTTACCTTAGGCCGGGAATTCATAAAGATGGATAAAACCGTATTGCGCTTAAAAACAGGAATTAAAACTTATGGTAAAACCAATCAATTTTTCTTAGAAAATATTGCTAAACTGCGCAAAGTTGAATTAAAAGAAAATTCGTATCAATCTGTTTTTGAAAACTCTGTATGGGTAAGAGGTACCAATAAAATCGAATTTGAATATATGGGTAAGGTTTACTCTTTTGGAAGAAAATTAAACGATAAAGACACTCAATTGCTGTTTAATTATATCGCGAAGAGAATTTCCCAGCATATAAAGAAAAAAGGCTAATTATTAAAAAGAAACTGCTTTGGTCATTTTGTAGTGCTGAATTTGGTTAAAAAGTAAGTAACTTTTTTCTTCAACTTGGTAGCCTATGCTTTTATAGAATTCCACTGCGTTTTCTCTTGCGTGTAAAAGAAGAACCGTTTTCTTTTCTCCTCTTGTTTCAGATTCTAAGGCTTCCATTATCGCTTTGCCAAAACCTTTTCCTTGAAGTTTAGTTGTTACGCCTACAAATCGAGCCTGGTTGGTATGTTTATCCAGAATGTCCAGTCGAGCAACTGCAACGATCTGGTCTTGGTAGAAAAGTGCAAAGTGTTTTGCTTTTTTGTCTCCTTCATTTTTCTCAGAGCCTTTAGGTTGGTCTAAAGGTTTACGCAGTATTTCATAACGAAGCGCATAATAAGCTTCCCATTCTAATGGTGATTTAGGTGCTCTAATTATTCTCATTTGATAGTTTAAATGCTATGCTTGAAACACGTTTGGTGTTTTTTCCTTCAATGTTTTCTTCTCTTACTAAATCTTGGGCAAGTTGGGTTTCAAAAACTTGCTTTAGATTTTTTATTTCTCCGGCCGGTATAAAATGTTCATGGCATTTGGCTAGAAGCGTATCTGCATGGGAGGTTAAAATTTGCTTGTCAAGTATTTCTTTGAGTATTTCCCGATGTTTAATACGTTGTTGATTCGTTGTAAACCGTTTATCTTTTATTAAGTGCGTTAAAGCTAGAATATTCAATAACTTTTCAAATTGCTTTTGGCTACCAATGGCAAAAGTGACTAGTTTGTTATCTTGTGTTTTGAAAATTTCACCATAAGGCGCTATGTTGGGATGTAAAGATCCAATACGCTCCGGAATAAATCCTTCCATCAAGAAGTTAGACGCTTGGTTAACTAGACTGCTCACTGCACTCTCATAAAGGCTTACACTTACGGTTTCTCCTATATTCGTTATTGTTCTGTTTAAGAGTGCAGTCAATATGCCTTCTTTCAATTGATGAGCAGCTAAAACATCAATTAAGGCTACAGGCATTTTCGTCGGTAAACTTTCCGGGTTTCCGTTCATACTCATAAATCCTGTTTCTGCTTGTAGAATTAAGTCGTATGCAACCCGATCACTATTGGTTCCAAAACCATTTATTTTCCCAATAATTAACTTTTGATTGATTTCGTGTAATAAGCTGTCTGTAAGTTGAAATTTTTCTTGATCTCCCTTTTTGAAATTCATTAAAAGAATATCGGCTTGCTTAACTTGATTTAAAAAACGTTTACGATCGCTCTCTTTTTTAAGGTCAAGATATACATATTCCTTTTTATAATTTACGGAAGAGAAATAAGCTGATGTTTTACTATCGCTATCTTCTGAGCTTAATTTCCATGTGCGCGTAACATCTTTGTGAATAGGGTGTTCAATTTTTGTAACGTGTGCTCCCATTTCTGCAAAAAACATTCCTACAGACGGACCCGCTAATACACTCGATAGATCCAGCACCTTTAATTTGTTTAAAAAAGACATATTTATAACTTAAACCCTAAAATTAACATATCATCGATTTGTGGCTTGTTACCTTGCCATTTTTTTATCTTTTTAGAGAGTATATTTTTCTGTTCATCTAATTCAACTACTTGCACTTCTTGTAAATAGCTTATAAACGTTTTTAATCCGAGTTTTTTATTTTTTCCCCTCCAAATTGATCGGTGATTCCGTCAGAGAATAAATAGAAACTGTCATCCTTCGAATAATGTAAGTAATGCGTTTTATACTCTTTCGATACTCCAGCGTAGGTATAACCTAAAGAAAAACGTTGACCTTTAATTTCTGTAATTTTATTGGTTTTGGATTCAAGAAATATAAGTGGTCGATAAGCGCCTGAATAGCTTAGTTTTTGTTCTTTTTTATCAATTACTACGCAAGAAACATTCATTCCATCTCTTAACTTGGAAAGCTCATCTTCTTCTGATAAAACAGCTGTAATTCCTTGGTCGAGTTGTTTTAGAATCTAACTTGCATCTGTTACTTTTTTATTCTTTACGATATCATAAATAATATTATAACCTATTAAGCTCATAAAAGCACTCGGTACTCCGTGTCCGGTGCAATCTGCCATAATAACGATTGTTTTATTATTGATTCGTTCATAAAACCAGAAATCTCCACCTACTATATTCAGTGGTTTATTAATTACAAAAGATTGGTCAAAACAAAGTTTTAGTCTTTTTGGTTTTGGCAATACAGAGTTTTGAATTTGCTTAGCATAGTATATACTTGAAACGGTTTCTTTATTTCTAGTTTCTAGAAGATTTTTATTTCGTAATAACTCATTTTTAAGTGTACTTTCTCTGTCTAGTATTTTTTTTATTTGAACAAGTAATATAAATCCAATTAGGGTAAGTAGTGCAAGACTTGCAGCTAGAAAGAGATATAAACGTTGTTTAGAACGTTGCATAAAAACATCAAAATTTAAATCTACTAGAATAATGCTTGTTACTAAACCTCTAGCATTTCTAATAGGAGCAAAAGCATTTAGCCAAATTCCTTTTTCGTCTTTGTATTTAGGACAGTTTCCACCGATAGACCAATTTCGGAAAATTTCTTTGGGTGCCTGTTGGTAATTGTGCAAGTAGGATGGAGATCTAGCGCTACTTATCACATAGTATAAACTATCTCCTTTTTGTGTCAGAATTGAA